>ENA-OWNT01000337-OWNT01000337.1-seawater-metagenome-genome-assembly--contig:-NODE-337-length-121596-cov-13.182770_pt1 | contig 121596 bp, 94 predicted proteins | sample MGYA00238136_ERZ651165 | MGnify/ENA primary metagenome ERZ651165 (study PRJEB26861, sample SAMN08777766) | seawater metagenome | isolation source: coastal seawater | place: USA: Florida | collected...
TGACTCCGGCCTGGTGACTTGGTCCGGCGACCGTTCCCCTGGCGAAATCCTCGAATCACGTTGGGGGAAGCAATGAAACTCGGTCCTGCACAGCGGCGCTACGCGACCATCGCGGAAATCGCCTCGGAACTCCGTATGTCCGTGGAGTCGCTCGCGGCCGGCACTCTCCTCGACGGAGTGCGCTCCGCCAAGGTGGGACGCTCCAAGCTGTATCTCTGGGCAGACGTCGACCGCATCGTGTTCGGGCGAAGCGACACCCACAGCCCCATCACACGGTCCCCGGAAACAAGAGAGTCTCGCTGCACCACCGTCAGCGGTGGTCGTGTCTCCCTTCGCTGAACCCAACCTGGAGGCACCTATGCCCCCAAAGCTACAGCCCGTCCGTCTGGGCCCGGTGTTGCTTCGCCCTATGGCCGTGTCCGGGAGCCGTGCCCGCTGGAGGGCAGAATGGTACCCACCAGGGTCCCACGGCAAAATGAGCACCAGAACCCTGTCAAAAGCACGGGGAGAACGCATCACCGCAGACGAGGCTGTTGCGCGAGCCGTGGACCTGATGGCGGATGGAGACCATCTGGTATCGGTGGATGAGAGCGCGACTCCAACCACCAAAGTGGTGACAGTGCTCGATTTGATGGAGGTATGGCTGGGAGTTCAACAGCACCGTGTAGGAGTTGAAATCCGTCCCTCCACATTCAGGGTCTACAAGTTCCGATGCAAAGTCGTCGCCCGCGACGCCTTTGCAGACACAACGCTCGACAAGGTCACTCCGCGACAAGTTCAAGCCTTCTATCGTCGACTGCGTGAGGTCTATGAAGACCGCACCATTCAGATGGTTTTCAAGGTGATGACTGCAGCTTGGAACTGGGGTCTGAAGCAGCCCGAGCCCATCGTCGGTGGCCCGTTTCCAGTACTTCACTGGAAGCGGGATCCGCGCCCACAACACTGTCCTACAGACGCTCAGGTCGAGGCAACGCTGGCCGAGCTCTCTCGGATGCAAGGGGATGGAGGGAGAAAGCAGTACAAGTCCGTCCCAGACCGTTTGGGCCAGACAATCGTTGCCCTCGAAGTACTTTGGGGAACCGGTGCCCGTCCTCAAGAGCTTGCCAATTCACCGGTCTCAGCCTTTGACCTTGCCTCTGGCATCTGGACGGTACCGGGCGGGCTGGGGTCCAAGACTGGACGTCGTCGAGTCCCGCTGAGTCCAGGGATCCGACAAGTCCTCACCGACTTCCTCGACGGACGGGAAGATGACCTCCTGTTCCCGCCCAAGGTGCATGAGCTTGGCACCCGCTGGAACCGCTACGCCAAGACGGCAGCAGCACGGGTGGGGGTACCGAGGTGGACATGCAAGGGCCTTCGTCACCTCGCCATCACAAACATGCTGGTGGCGGGTGTCGAGGTCCAAACTGTGGCTGCTGTCGTAGGCAACAGCCCAGCCACCATCTGGAAAACCTACGCACACGTCCTCCACGGCCGCCCGGAACGGTCAGTCGTCCACATTGGACGGGCAAGGCAATCGCCCAGTTCCACCCAAGAGAAAGACCGATGATGCTCCGAAGCCGAACCAACACCCCTACCACCACCCCCTACCAAATAGGTGAGAACCACGTGCCCACCAACTTCAAACCGTGTCCATGTAGAACACCGCCGCGGTGGCCGTGTCGAAGTCCACCGTCATCTCACCGGGCACCAGCACCTCGGGCATGGCCACCAGGTAGACGAGGATGGCCTCGTGGTCGTTGATCCAGCTGGCCATGTAGACCAGGTGCTCGCCGGTCTCACGGGCCACTCCCGCCACCACACCCGCGGGGTCGACGGCGATGGTCTCGTCTTCCAACACAAGGGAGAACGATGCCTCGCCATCGGAGAAGGGGTCGTCGGTGTTGAGCGTGCCCCAGGTGGTGGCGAACGACCCGGTCACCTCGCCGATGTCGGTGAGGCAGAAGCTCTCCCGCAGCGGAACATCCCAGACCAACGGCCCATCCGCGCGCTCGGCCATGATCTCGTCGCGTCGTCGGTCGACCACACTGCGCACCACGTCGATCTGGCGCCCCACATCGTACTCGTCCACCCCGAGCTCGGGGAGCAACACCGCCTCCATGTCGTCGATGCGTTCGTTGAGGATGCCTTCGTCCCACACCGTGGCCAACACATCGTCCAGCGCGTCGAAGTAGCGCTCCTGGCCCACATCGTGGTTGTAGAGACGGTGGGCGAGTGCGCCGCTTGCGTACACAGACTCGGGGTAGCCCTCCCGCCAGCCACGGGGAACCAAGATGGCGTCGATGCCCCAGGGCATGAACACCAGCTTGTCGCGGCCGGGGTCGTCGTACACGAAGTAGTTGTTGGTGTTGCCGGCGTAGCCGTCGATGTGCGTGACCACGACCTCGGTGGCCCAGAACGTGAACCAGTTGTCGAGGTCGATTTCCTCGCCGAGGGCATCGATGAGCTGGTCGTCGTCGCCTTCGAGGGCGTCCACCACGTTGTCGATGGACGACCAGTCCTCCGAGTCTTCGTTGGTCTTCCGTTCCAGCGTCCCGGTCCAGCCCTCTCGGAAGTCGGCCAGGGTGCCTTCGTACAGGTCGCCCGAAGCGTCGTCGAAGTGGCGCTCCAGGAAGGGCTCCTTGACGGGCTCGACATTGACGTAGATGCCCAGGTCGACGCCGTTCACAGACACCCGCGCAAAGTTGCATCGCGGCGCTGGGATGCCCGCATCGGCAAACACCTGGTAGCCCACACATTGCCGCACGAGGGAGGGGTCGCTGATGGCATTGTTCATCGTGAGCCGCTCGACACCATGGTGGTTCAGGTCGTCGTCGAACTCCACGAGGTCGAGCTTCAGCGACGGCTTGTCTTCGTTGAGCGACCCGAGGAAGCCTTTCTTGCGGACGTCGATGGTGCCAATGGGCGTGCCGTCGATGGCCAGCTCGGCCGGGAACCAGGTGAACGGGCTGCCAAAGGGCTCGGACTGGCAGTCCCCGACCAGGATGTCGAACACGTTGCGGGTCTCGTGCCGGAGGGTCTCCCAGTCGGCAGGGTCCATCTCCAGCTCGTAGTGGGAGAACTGGTCGAGGGCGTAGACGATGTCGGTGGGGTCGTCGGCGACCGGGTCGTCGGTGTCGGTGGTGCCCGGTGTGCCGGAGTCGTCGGAGGGCTCGGTGGTCACGATGTCGTCGATCGACTTGGGAACGGTGGGGCTGCAGCCTGCACCCCATGCCAACACAACGGCCCACACATCCACGCGGCGTAGCATCACAACCTCCGAGCCAGTCAAGGTACCCCAATCACAGGCTCTTCTGGTGGACCGAATCCTGACGCTGTTCATCCCGCGGCGACACGAAGCGTTCAGTCGGTGGGTTCTACCTTGGACTCACGCAGGCGAAGCTTGATGCCCTCTTCTCGCAGGAGCCGCCGCAGCTCCCACTTGTCGATCTCGGAGAAGTTGTCGAGGATGAGCACCAGGTCGTCGGTGCTGCCTTCGAGAGCACCCGTGATCTCGCGTACCTCGGCAACCGCTGCCCGGCCGTCGGTCATGAGCCCGTGGGCTTCGTCGATGGTGTCGGGGAGCTTGTTCACCGACGGCTCGAGGCGGGTGAGCACGCGGTCGGCATGGTCGACCACCGGCCGCACATCGGCGACAGCTCCCCGAATCGAGCCCAGAGTACGGTCGGCGTCGGTGACGAGCCCGGGCAGGTTCTCGCTGGCTGCGGCACCATTGTCGAGGAGGGTCTCGAGGTCGGAGAGGATGCGGTCGACGCGTTCGGGGTCTTTGTTGATGGCCTGCGTGACGGTGTCGAGGGCGGTGGTGAGCTGGTCGGAGTCGGCGGCGCCCACCATCGGACCGAGCGCGTTGATGAGCTCGTCGAGCTCGGTGACCGGAAGGGCGCGCTCCACGCGGGCGCCGGACGCGAGCAAGGGGGCGTCGCGTGTCTGGGGCAGCAAGGCCAGGTACTTCTCGCCCAACAGCGACCGGGCCCGGACCTGCGCCACGACGTCCTCCCGCACCTGCGCTTCCGTCTGCAGAGACACCGTGAGCACCGCCACATCGTGCTCCACCGTGACGGCATCGACCGTGCCGACCTCCACGCCGGCAATCTTCACCACCGCGCCCGTCTCGATGCCTGCGGCGTCGGGGAGGACGATGTCGGCCTCCACCATCTCCACGCCCCAGCCGTCCAGAGCGCCCACCTGCAGCGACATCCAGGCGAGCAGCCCGAGCGACACGAGCACCAGGATGCCCACACCGATTTCATGCTTGGAGGGTCTAGCCATCAGAGGGTCCTAGGTTGGTTGCTGGGGACGGGCGGTGGGCAGGGGGACGCGATTGCCCGAGATGCCGTCCAGGTCGAGGTTTCGAGACAGAAATGCGCGCACCATCGGGTGGTCGCTCTTCAACACGTCGGCGGTAGAGCCCCATGCGGCCACCCCACCCCGCTCCAGCACGCAGATGTAGTCGGCCACCCCGACCGTCCCCACGATGTCGTGGGAGATGACCACGAAGGTGATGCCCAGGGCGGCTTTCATGTCGCGGATGAGCTGGTCGATGGTGTCGGAGGTGATGGGGTCGAGGCCGCTGTTGGGTTCGTCGAAGAACACCACCTCGGGCTCCATCACGATGGCGCGGGCCAGGCTGACACGCTTGCGCTGACCGCCAGACAGAGCCGCGGTGGGCCGGTCGTAGAAGCCCGCCATCCCCACCAGCTCGAGCTTTTCGTTGACCTTGGCCCGGATCTGGTCTTCGGACAGGCCGCCACCGTGGTGGACCAGCGGAAAGCCGATGTTCTCGCCCACCGAGATGGAGTCGAACAGCGCGCCCGCCTGGAACAGCATGCCCATCCGCTTGCGGACGGCGTACAGCTCCTTGCGCGGCAGGGCGTGGATGTTCTTTCCGAAGATGCGAATCTCGCCCTTGTCGGGGGTGAGCAGGCCCACGATGTGCTTGAGCAGCACGCTCTTTCCGGTGCCCGACGGACCGATGATGGCGGTGGTTCGCCGCGCAGGAATGTCGACCGAGATGTTCTTCAGCACCTCGTTGCTGCCAAATGCCCGACACACACCCCGAACCTCGATGACGGCCTCGGGTGGCGTGGGCTCCGGTGCGGGGATGGTCAGAGGCATGGGACACCTCCGGGCTCAGCCGCCATACATCACCTCGGACAGCAGGTAGTTGAGAACGACGCACAGCACGGCAGATGTGACGACCGCCTGGTTGGTGGCCCGGCCCACGCCCTCGGGACCGCTCCCACAATGGAAGCCGTACCAACAGCTCACGGTGCAAATCACCGCACCAAACACCGCACCCTTCACCTCGCCATACGCGAAGTCGATGGGCTGCACACCGTCGGCCGCAAACCGCAGAAACGTGGCGCCCCCCACCCCGAGCTGCATCACAGCCGCCGCGTAGGCCGCCGCAATCATCGTGAAGGTGGCCACAATCACCAACGCTGGGAGGGCGAGCATGATGCCCGCCAGCCGGGGGGCCACGAGGTGGGCCAGGGGGTCGACCGCCATCACCTCGAGGGCATCGAGCTGTTCCTGGATGCGCATGACACCCAGCTGACTGGCCATCTGCGTGCCCGCCTTCGCCGCGACCATCGACCCTGCGATGATGGGCGCCAGCTCCCGCACACCAGCGAGCGACACGAACATCCCGAGCATCCGCTGGGCCCCGAGGGGCGCGAAGGCCGCGTGCCCCTGCAGCGACAGGTTGGAGCCGATGAAGCCCGCAATCACGAGCAGGATGGGCATGCTCTCCACACCGATGTCCCACGCCGCCTTGACCGACGCCGACCACGACAAGCCCTCGCGCTGCACGGACCGGCCGATGGCCGCCACGAAGCGGAAGTAGTCGCGCACTGCAGCAACGGGACCGACGCTCATGGGGCGTCCGTGAAGAGGGCAGACGTGAGCAGATAGTTGACCACCACGAACACCAGGACGCTGCGCACGACCGTTTCGTTGACCGCTCGGCCCACGCCGGCAGCACCACCGCGGGCATAGAAGCCATGGAACGTGGCCACCAACCCAATCGAGAAGCCGAACACCAGTGTCTTGAAGATGCCGGCCCAGAGGTCTGCGGGCTGGGTGAGGGCCCACAAGTTGGCCAGGTACACGCCGCTGGCTTCACCCTTGAGCATCACGGCGGTGACGTAGCCACCGAGGAGACCGGCCAGCGCGCCGAAGGTGCCCAGGATGGGGCAGGCCAGCGTGAGGCCCAGCAGGCGGGGCAGCACGTGGTAGCGCAGGGCGTCGATGCCCATGACCTCGGTGGCGTCGATCTCTTCTTTGATGCGCATGGAGCCGAGCTCGGCGGCACAGCTCGAGCCCCCCTGTGCGGCGACGAGAACACACGCCATGACGGGAGAGAGCTCGCGAAGGACCGCCACACTCACCAGCGAGCTGAGCAGTCGCTGGGCGCCGTAGAGGTCGAAGATCTGAAGCCCCTGCAGCGCAATGACCATGCCGCACGGAAGGGTGACCGCGAGCACCGGCGCCAGGCATCGCGCCGCGGTGAGCCCGGCGTACGCCAGAGCCTCCCGTGGGTAGAACGGCCGCGTGACCGTACGAATCGCAAGCTGGCCGCAGAACGTGCCGAAGCGGCCGAATCCGGCGACGGCAGCGAGGCTTTGCTGGGTGAGGGCGGACATCGAGGGGGACTATCGGCCACGGACGGCGGATGGGGGGGGCGATTGCGGAAAGGACGTGATGGCTGACTTTGGCCACTCGACCCGGAGGGACTGGCCTACTCCGCCCCGGGGACCGCTTGTGCCTCGACCACCAGCCGAGCGGTGTTTTCGAGCAGTTCTGGGGCGGTGGACGGCCCATGTCCGGGCACGACAACCAGCGGAGAGAGGGCCTGGAGGCGGTGGATGGCCCCACCCCAGGTGTCGAGCTGCGCCTCGCCCATGTAGCCGAGGGTGTCGCCGTCTTTGACCATGCAGCCGCCGAAGAGCACCCGGCGCTCCGGCAGCCAGGCCACGATGTTGTCGGCCGTGTGTGCACCACCGGGATGCAGCAGCACCAGGGTGTCTTCGCCGAACGCAAGGTGGAGCTCACCCGCGACGGGAAACAGGTGGTCGGGCGGCGACCACACGAGCGACGCCAGCTCGGCGGTCATGCGCGGGTGGTCGGCGAAGGTGCGCTTCAGCTCTTCGGTCATGCCCGGACTCCGGCGCGCCATCTCGTCGGGCGTGAGGCTGCCGCCATACACGGGAATGCCCGCCTCGCGCAGCACCGCGATGCCTCCGGACGCATCGAGGTGGTGGTGGGAAACCGCAGCCACCACCGGTGCATCGGGGGCCTGCTGGCGCATCCAGTCGAGGACGAGGCGGGTCTGGCCGGGGGTGGGGGGCGTGTCGACGAGCAGCCAGGTGCCATCGTCGAGGCGGGCCACCAGGCTGTTGGCGTGCCACGGACTCGCCGACAAGCGCCATGTCGCCGGCGCCACCTCCGTGAGCGACAGGTGGGGGGCCAGCTCGATGGGCTCGGCGGCAACAGCGAGCGCGAACAGCAGACCGGTCATTCGGCGTCGCGGGCGGCTTTGAGGCGCGCCAGCTCTTCGATGGCCCGCTTCTTTCGGTCCATGCGCTCCTGGTGCAGCGACCAGGTCTGGTCCTCTGCCTCTTCCATGAGCGCCTCTTTCTTGCCCTGCTCTTCACGGGCCCGGTCGAGGGCTCCTTCCGCTGCGTCGAGGAAGTCGTCGGCGAGGGACTTCACGGCATCCGAAGCCCGCTTCTGCGCCTGCTTGGCGGTCTGTTCAGCCGCACGCCGGGCGAGGGTCTTCTTGAGGTCGTCAAAGAGGCTCACGGCAGGCTCCAGCGTTGGATTCCACCGTCACCCGCAGAGGGGCTCGCCGCCACACCAGACACCCGAGAAGGCGGCGCCCAGCTCGAACCCATCGCTGAGCCGGAGGGTGTGCGGTCGCCGTCCGAGCCATGGGATGCCTCCGCGACCACGGGCCACGTGGTGCCTCCACACCGGTCATCCCTCCGATGGCCCCATGTGCGGACCACATGAACCCCACTGTCCACCGTGGTGACCGTTCTTCTCGGCGCAAGCAGAATCGTTCGACGAGCCACCGGCCATTGTCCCTGAAAACGACCGTGCACACACCCTCCCCGCTCAACCCTGGAGGTCCCCATGTCCACGCCGCTCTTCTCCGCTGCCTCCCTCGGCGCGCTCTCCCTGCCCAACCGGGTCGTGATGGCTCCCATGACCCGCAGCCGTGCCGTCGAGAACAACGCCCCCAACGCCCTTGTGGCCGAATACTACGCGCAGCGCGCCGACGCCGGCCTGCTCATCACCGAAGGCACCTCGCCCAGCGCCAACGGCCTCGGCTACGCCCGCATCCCAGGCCTGTACTCCCAAGCCCAGGTGGAAGGCTGGCGCCTCGTGGCCGACGCCGTGCACGAAAAGGGCGGTCGGGTGTTCGTCCAGCTCATGCACGTGGGCCGCATCGGTCACCCCGAGAACCTGCCCGAGGGCGCCGAGCTCGTGGCCCCCAGCGCCATCACGGCCAAGGGCGACATGTGGACCGACGCGAAGGGCATGCTGCCCCTCCACAACCCCCGCGCGATGAACAAAGACGACCTCCAGCAGGCCAAGAACGAGTATGTGCAGGCCGCACGGAACGCCATCGCCGCCGGCATCGACGGGGTCGAGCTCCACGCCGCCAACGGCTACCTGCTCGACCAATTCCTCCAGCCCGCCGCCAACCAACGCACCGATGCCTACGGCGGGTCGGCCGACAACCGCAACCGCTTCGTGCTCGAGGTGGCCGCAGCCGTCGCCGACGCCATCGGGCCCGAGCGGGTGGGCATCCGCGTGTCGCCCGGCGGCGTGTTCAACGATGTGGGCCCCTTCGAGGGCATGGTCGACCAGTTCGTGGCACTCGCGAAGGGCCTCGGCAAGCTGAACCTCGTGTACCTGCACATCGTCGACCACTCGGCCATGGGTGCACCGCCGGTCTCCGACGACCTCAAGACCGCCCTCCGCGAGGCCTTCGGGGGCACGTTCATCCTGTCTGGTGGCTACGACCGTGCACGCGCCGACGCCGACCTGGCCGCTGGGAAGGGCGACCTGGTGGCCTTCGGTCGACCCTTCATCTCCAACCCCGACCTCGTGACCCGCCTGGAGCAGAACGCCGAGCTGGCACCGCCCAACCACGACCTGTTCTACACGCCCGGCGCCGAGGGCTACACCGACTACCCGCGCCTCTCCACCTGATCCGAGGGCACCTTCATCGCCCACAACCACAGCCGCAGGTCGAGCTCGTGGCGGTGGTACTGGGGGTCGATGTGGGCGCAGAGGCGGTAGAAGGCCTTGTTGTGGTCTTTGTGGCGCAGGTGCGCGAGCTCGTGGGCCACAATCATGTACAGGAAGTCGGCGGGGAGGGTCTTGAACACGCCACCCACCCGCAGCTCGTTCTTCCGCTTGAGCTTGTTGCCCTGCACGCGCACGGCGTAGGTGTGTAGGCCCAGCGCCTTGTGCACCGTGCTGATCTTGTCGCAGTAGCGCACCTTCCCGAGGGGTGGGCTGCTCTTCATGTACGTCTTCTTCATGTCTTGGACGTACGTGTAGAGACGCGCGTTGTCGGTGACGCCATGGGCCTCGGGGTACCGCTTCTCCAGCAAGGGCAGCAGCTTGCCGTCGGCGTGCAGCGTGTGGGCCTGTGTGCGCACCCGCTCGGGGTAGCCGGCCAGGTAGTCGATGGGACGGGGCTTCATGGCGACATCGTACCGCGGCGCGCGCGGGCGAGAGACACGCGCCCCGGGTGGACGGCGTCGAGGGTGTCGGGGGGAACGGGCGGCACCCGGCCGAAGAGGGCGTCGACCAGCACCTTGGCAGCCAGTGGCGCGCCGACGAGACCGCGGGAGCCATGGCCGGCGCTGATCCAGAGGCCGGGTCGGAGGGCTTCAGGGGAGAACTGCGGTCGGGTGCGCTTTCTGGGGTCGAGGGTGCGGGCGACGGCGGAAGGGTCGTCGACCGGGCCGACGAATGGCAGGCGACCGGGCGTGACCCCACGCCACGAGACACGACCGGGGGTGTGCGCATCGGGGGCTGCGAAGCGGGTGGCGGCTTCGGGAATGCTGTCGCCGAGGGTGTTCCAGAGCCACTCGGTGTCGGCGGGTCGCTGCTCGGGCGCCAGGTCGTCGCGGTGGTAGGTGGCGCCGAGAACGTGGTGACCATCGCGCTCGGGGAGCAGGTAGACCGGACCACAGAGGGCACGGGTCTGGGCACGCGAGGCCTCGGTGGACGGGAGGGTGACCAGCTGACCGCGCACGGGGTGCAGGTCGAGGGCCGGGACCAGCTTGCGCGCCCAGAAGCTGTTGGCGAGGACGACGGTGTCGTAGGGACCGTACTGGTCGAGCATCCAGCCGGGCGTGAGTGCGTCGATGCGGTGGATGCGGAGCGTGATGCGGGGGTGGTCGACCACTTGTTGGCACCACGCTCTCGGTGGTGCCATGGCGGCGGTGGTGATGCCGAGGATGGCGTTGGGTGGGGCGTCTTCGATGGTGGAGGGGTCTTCGAGGGCAGCGCCCCACGGCAGCTGGTCGCGCAGGCGGTCGGCGTAGGCTCGCTTGGCGCCGTACCGAGCGACGTGGAGCGGGTGCCAGGGGAGGCCGAAGTGCTGGGCGCGGGCACGGGTCCAGGCGAACGCCCGGGTGGTCCAGTCGCCCACGGGACTGCCGCCGAGGTTGGGCAAGGGCTGGAGCAGTCCCCAGGGGTTGCCGCTGGCGCCTGCACCCGGCGCTTCCGCTTCGAAGAGGTCGACGGACACGCCCGCTTCGGCCAGCTCTCGGGCGATGAAGCCCCCTGCGAGGCCCGCGCCAACGACCGCGATGCGACCGATGGGCCTTGGGGGAGGAAGGGGATGGCGCAGCGCCGGCGCAGAGTAGCTGGGACCACCCTCTTGCCGCTCACCCACGAGCATGTCGCGCTTGCGACCGAAGCCCTTCACCTTGCACATGGCGAAGCCCACCTCGGCGAGGGCCCGTCGAACCCGTCCGGCCGCGGTGTAGGTGGAGACGGTGCCGCCGAGGGCTGTGCGGGCGGCGATGGCGTGGAGGAGGGCCGGGGCCCACATGGCGGGGTTGGTGGCGGGCGAAAAACCGTCGAGCCCCCAGTGGTGGAGGGGTTCGTGGAGCAGGTGGATGGTTACTGTGGCGTCGCCCACGTAGGCCCGGATGCGCACGCGGGGGTCGGCGGTGTGCAGCTCGGAGACGCCGGGCAAGGGGGTGGGCCAGGTGGTCCGCAGCTGGTCCATGCGGGTGAGGAGCCCGGACAGGCGGGCGGTGTCGACGTGCGCGAGGCGGTGCGCGAGCGCAGCGCGGGCGTGCGACCAGGGGATGGGGTCGCGCTCGAAGGTGTGGATGACCAGACGGGCGTCGGGCGGGGCGACTCTGGCGAAGACCGACCAGTAGACGAGCAGGTTGCGCCCGGAGCCGAGCCCGAGGTCGCCGATGTGGTGGGTGCCGCCCCGGATGAAGCGCGCTTCGAGCTGGGCGGCGTCGACGAACACATGGAGTGCTTCGGCGAAGCCACCGTCGTCGAGGCCATAGTGGTCGTCGAAGCCGGGGTGGTGGAGGCGGGTGCCGGTCCAATGAGGGGCCCCCTCCGCCCGCGCTGCGGGCACCTCCCCCTGAAGGGGGAGGACGGTCGGCACGTGGACTGAAAGGGCGGAGGGGGCAGGCCCACGGTCCTCCCCCTTCAGGGGGAGGTGGCCCGAAGGGTCGGAGGGGGCAGGCCCACGGTCCTCCCCCTTCAGGGGGAGGTGGCCCGAAGGGTCGGAGGGGGCCCCACCAGGAGCACTGGAACGCTCGTCAGACATGTCCAAGACCCTCGGGAGCAACGACCCTCCGAGTAGCCAGCCCCCCGCCACTTCGTCGAGGTGTAGCCACCACGCACACAGATCGCGCTGACCTGGATGCGAAGAATGTCCGCGCCCGGCCGTCGGGCCCCCACCAGCCCTCCGGAGTGCCCATGCCCCGCCGCCTCGTCGTCGCCGCAGCGTGCCTACCCCTCGCCGCGTGCGCCCCCACCGTGGAGCCCGTGGGCTTCGACGTCGACAAGCTGGACTGGGAGCAGGTGGACGCCCACATCGATGTGCGGGCGAAGAACCCCTGGCCCGTCGACCTGAAGGTGCTCGAGGTGCGCTACGACGTCCGCGTGGGCGACACCATCGTGGCCACGGGCAAGGTGGACACGCCACAGGTGGTGCCGGCCGGCGGTCGGAAGAAGGTGGCCCTGCCCCTCACCGTCGACACCCGGTCCACGCTGGACGCCCTGGGTGCAGCGCCGGGCGAGGCCTCCGAGAACCCCACCACCGACGCCATCATCGAAGGCGAGGTCACCTTCGACACCCCCTTCGGCCCCATGCCCGTGCCCATCTCCTACGGCGAGGCCGTGCCGTTGCTCACCGAGCCCACCGTAAAGAAGCCCCTGGTCGAGGTGAAGCAGACCAACCTGAAGAAGGGGACGGTGGACCTGGTGGTGGGCTTCTCGGTCGACAACCCCAACCCCATCGACCTCACCGTCAAGAAGGTCGACTACGGCATCACCTTCTCTGGCGAGCCGCTCGTCGAGGGCCAGCGCGACACCGTGACGCTCTCCGCCGACGGCACCTCCAGCCTCCGCTTCCCGGTGAAGGTGAACGTGAAGTCGCTCGGACGCGGGGCGATGCGCGCCTTCGAGACCGGGCGCATCTCGGGCCGGGTCTGGCTGGCGGGAAAGGTGCAGACTCCCTGGCAGCCCATCGACCTGGACCTGCAGCGGTCGGGGAAGATCAAGGTCTGGGACTGATGTAGGGAGGTCCATCCGCGGCCACCGGCCTCCAGCGGCGGGCTACCATGCGCGCCCCCGGAGGACCTCATGCGCTCCCGCTCCCTGCTCGCACTGCTTCTTGTCGCCGGATGCCAGGACGCCGGGCTCCAGAAGCACAACTCGGCCCCCACCGCCACCATCACCTCGCCCGCTGACGGCACCTCCGTCAACGACGGCGACACCGTCTCTCTGGTGGGCGCCGTGAGCGACCCCAACGACGACATCGGCACCCTGCAGGCCACGTGGACCATCAACGGCGCCACCGAGTGTGCCGGCGCGTCCCCCGACTCGGCGGGCATCATCACCTGCGACGTGGTGGTGGGCACTGACGCACTTTCCGTGAGCCTCCAGGTCCGTGACCCCGAAGGCGCCACCGCCGTCGACGACATCACCATTGAGGTGAGCGAGACGGGCGCCCCACAGGTCACGCTCTCCAGTCCCACCGAAGGCGAGCGTCTCTACGCCGACCAGCCCATCCTCCTCGCAGCCACGGCCACCGACACCGAAGACGGTCCCGAAGACCTCCGCGCCACCTGGACCAGCACGGTGGACGGCGACCTGAGCGTCGACACCGCCCTCGATGGCGACGACACCACCTCCCTGTTCGCCGACCTCGCACCGGGCAGCCACGGCATCACCGTCGTCGTCACCGACACCGACGGCAAGACCGGCCGCGCGCAGGTGGCCATCGAAGTCGGCCCGGCCAACTCGGCCCCCACCTGCAGCATCACGGCTCCAGACGACGGCGACGTGGTGGAGGTGGGCGCCACACTCGACCTGGTGGCCTTCGTCGACGACGCCGACCAGCCCGCCGAAGAGCTCATCATCTCCTGGCGCTCCGATGCCGACGGACTGCTGGGCGAGCCCACCCCCGAACCGAGCGGTGATGTCAGCCTCTCGGTGTCCACGCTCTCCGCCGGCGCCCACACCCTCACGTTCAGCGTGGAAGACGAACGCGAAGAGCGCTGCACCGACACCGTGTCCATCGTGGTCGGCACCCCGCCCGAGGTCGTCATCACCGACCCCACCGACGGCGAGGTCTTCAACGAAGGCGACCCCGTGGCGTTCTCGGCCACCGTCTCCGACGCACAGGACGCTCCGGCCGACCTCTCCTTGTCCTGGGCCTCCGACGTCGACGGCGTGCTCGACACATCAGCCGCCCCCACCGGCACCGCGGGCTTCTCCACCAACAGCCTCTCCATCGGCGCCCACACCGTCACCCTCACGGCCACCGACACCGCGAGCCAGCCCGGCACCGACACCGTCGCGCTGCGCATCAACGGCCTGCCGAGCGCCCCGACGGTCGCCCTCACACCCGACCCTGCGTCCACCGAAGACGACCTCACCGCCGCCATTTCCGTAGGCAGCTCCGACCCCGAGGGCGACGCGGTCTCCTACACCTGGTCCTGGACCCGCGACGGCAGCACCACCAGCCACACCAGCACCACGGTGCCCGCGGCAGACACCTCCCGTGGCGAGACCTGGGTGGCCACCGCAACCCCCAACGACGGCCGCGGCGACGGCGCCACCGGGTCTGCCAGCCTCACCATCTCCAACGCAGTGCCCATGGTCACGAGCGTCACCCTGAGCCCCACCGGCCCCCAGACCAACGACACCATCACCGCCAGCGTGTCCACCGCCGACGCCGACGGGGACAGCGTGTCCGTGACCTACGCCTGGACCGTGGATGGGGCCTCCGTGGCCGCCACCGGCTCCAGCCTGTCGGGCAGCTACTTCTCGAAAGACGAAGTGGTGGGCGTCACGGTCACCCCCGACGACGGCACCGACACCGGCACGCCTGTCGCCGCCACCACCGTCACCGTGCTCAACACCGCACCCACCGCACCCGGCGTGGCCATCGACCCATCGGACCCCTCCGATGAAGACGACATCGTGTGCACCATCGACTCTGCATCGTCGGACGACGACGGCGACACCCTCACCTACACCATCGAGTGGGAGGTCGACGGCGTCACCTACCCCGACGACGCCCTCGACTCGGGCGACACGGGCTTCGCTTGGGTGGGCCCGTCCACCACCACCTGGACCGACGACACGGTGCCCGCCGAAGACGTGGCCCTGGGCGACGAGTGGACCTGCACGGTCACCCCCAACGACGGCGACGACGATGGCACCAGCGCGTCCGATACCGTCGAGGTGTCCAACAGCATCTGCGGCGCCGCCTCGGCCTACGCCTACAGCCTCACCGTCGAGATGTACGGCTTCTGTTGGTACCTGGGCCACCCGGGCGAGACCTGCGACGACGTGTGTTCGAGCGCCGGCGGCACCAACCTGGCCAATTCCGCCGAGTCGAGCTTCTCCGACTCCTGCTCGAGCCCCGGCAGCGGCGACATCACCACGTGGTTCTACAACAACGGCAACCCGGCCGGCTGGCAGCGGGTGGGCGGCGCCACGAGCGGACACGGCTATGGCTACGGCTACTCGGGCGGCACCGGCTACGGGTACTACGGGAAGTGTGTCACGGGCACGTCCAACACATTGGGGACCTACCCCGGTGAGTCCAACACGAACGCGCACCGCACGACGGTGTGTCCCTGCTTTCAGTAGGCTGGGCCCCCTCCGGCCCTTCGGGCCACCTCCCCCTGAAGGGCCCTGAAGGGGGAGGACTCTGACGGCGGGCCCCCTCCGGCCCTTCGGGCCACCTCCCCCTGAAGGGGGAGGACATCGCCGTTCTCACAGTCCTCCCCCTTCAGGGGGAGGTGCCTGCGGAGCAGGCGGAGGGGGCCCCGGCAGACCCTCCCCGCCGTCGCGCCACCAAGCCAAGCACACCCAACAACAACCCACCCGACGCCGACCCACTCACACACCCACAGCCATCGTCCTTCGACGCCTCGGACGCCGGCACGGCATCCTCAACCGAGTCCCCCTCCCCCGTGTCCCCACCTGGCCCAGCATCCGTCGACCGCAACACCACCCCACTCAAGGCTGGAACGTCGTCTACGGACAGCACCCCATCCCGGGCCTCGAACCGCCGACCCGACAGCACATCCTCCCACACGCCGTCCAACACAAGCTCCGTGTCCACCACCGCTTCGGACCGGTTGAGCACCACCAGGGCCACATCGTCGTCCGCCTCGCGAGCGAACGCGACCACCCCCTCCGCCTCCAGAAACCGCACCCCACCCCGCATCAGCGCCGGACTCTCCTTCCGCATCTCCGCCAGCCCCGCGTACCAGTCCCGCAGGTGGGTGTCGGGCGCCCCGCCGAGGTCTTCCCAGGGGTAGGTGGCCCGGTTGTAGGGGTCGTCCTGATAGATGCCGCCATCCCACTGGCTGTCGGGCGACAGGTCCACCTCATCGCCGTAGTAGACGGTGGGCATGCCCGGCCACGTGTAGACCAACAGCGCCGCCAGCCGCTGCTTGTCGAGGGCCAACGCGGAGTCTCCACTCGACCCCATCCGCAGCATCCACCCGAGCCGGCTCACATCGTGGCTGCCGAGAAGGTTCATCTGCACGTGCCACAGGGGCTCGGGGGTGTCCTCCAGGATGGACTGCAGGCGCAGCTTCAGCGTGGGGTCGTCGATGGGGTCCACCCGACCCGACTCCCGCCAGTCTGCAGAGTCGTTGTCTTCGAACCAGGTGCCGTCGGGACAGCCCGGACCCGCCACACACGCATCGAAGAGCCAGTCCAACACAGCCGCCCGCAGGCGGTAGTTCATCGTGGCGTGCCACTCCCCGCCCACCATCCAGGGTGAGGCGTCGTGCCACACCTCACCCACGATGAGTGCATCCGGGTCGGTGGCGGTGACGGCGTCGAAGAAGCCCTCCCAGAAGTCGTTGTCGATGTTGTGACCGCGGCCCGGGTCCACCTCTCCGCTCACATCGAGGCGCCACCCGCGTGCACCGGCGTCCAGCCAGTAGAGCGCTGCAGAGTCGGGGGTGGCGTAGATGAGGTCGCGCACAGACTGCCGGTCGGCGGCGAGCTTGGGGATGTGGAAGTACGTACCCCAGCTCTCGTACGACGACGTCCGGTCGCCGAGACCATCGGCACACAGGACCGTCTCGCCTTCCTCGGTGCGGCCGGGCGCGTGCTCTGCCGGGAAGGTGAACCAGTCGCGGTACGGAGAGTCGGGCGACTCGCAGGCGCCGGACCCATCCCAGTCCCCTGCGCTGTCGGGAGACACGAGCTGGCCGTCGTCGTCCCAGCGGCCGTAGAGGTCGAAGTACACGCTGTCGGCCGACACGTGGTTGAACACACCGTCGAGCACCAGCGAGATGTCGCGCTCCCGGGCGGCCTCGACAAGCGCGGTGAAGTCGTCGAGGGTGCCCAGCTCGTCGTCGATGACGCGGTAGTCGAGGGTGTCGTAGCGGTGGTTGGTGGCCGAGCGGAAGATGGGGTTGAGGTAGAGCACGTCCACCCCCAGCTCGTCGAGCATGTCGAGCTGTTCGATGATGCCGACGAGGTCGCCACCCGTGTAGCAGGCCGCGCGTTCCTGGTCGGCGCCCACGCAGCGACCCTCCAACGGGGCGTCCCAAGGCAGCAGGACGTCGGTGTGGCCATACGAGAAGCCCGCCCCGTCGATGGGGTCGTTGGAGGGGTCTCCGTTGCGAAAGCGGTCGGGGAAGATCTGGTAGACCACGCCGCCCTCGGCCCACTCGGGAGCGGTGAGCGCAGGGTCGTAGACGGTGATCTGAAACGACCGAGAGTCATCCCACTCGGCGATGGTGGCGCCGTAGCCACCGCCCAGAAAGATGGGGTCGTCGTCGACAAACCACACCTTGGCCTCGGGGCCGTCCTCCACCTCGAAGAAGTAGTAGAGGACAGCTGGGTCGTCGGGCAGGGCGAGGGTGGTCTCCCAGAGGTCTACCGGACCGAGAACCGGGTCGACGCCGGTGGTCTCGGGAGACAGCTCCACCCATGTCTCGGTGTGGGTGCGCCCATTCCAGATGCGGAGTCGGGCAGCCGTGAGGTCTCCCTGGCAGGCCCGGAGCACGAGCCGGACGTCGTCTCCGGCCGGACGTGCGCCACCGGGGGCCCGCCAGTCGGTGTGGAAGGTGTCGTGGTGCAGGCCATCCCAAGCGATGTCGCCCCCCGAGATGTCGTCGCAGGGCGCGGCGAAAGCGGCGTGGGCCAAGAGAAGCGACAGCACGGGCAGTCTCCTGAGCGTGACTCGAAGTTGAGTGACGATGGAAGAATAGCAAGAACCACCGCATCGCTCACGGTCGGGTAGAGGGGGTGCCCGCCCCAGCCCCCCGCCTCGTCGCACCGGAGGTCCCCGTGTCCCAGCTCTTGTCCACCGCCACCGGCCGCCTCCGCGTGGTCAGTGCGGTCGAAGGCCTCAGCTACGCGTTGCTCATGTTCGTGGCCATGCCCGTGAAGTACGTCCTCGGACACCCCGAGCTGGTCCGGGCGGTCGGAATGGCCCACGGGGTGCTCTTCATCGCGTTCACCGCTGCATTGGTGTTGGCGTGGCGCGACCGGGCGTGGGACACCGCCAAGCCAGCAAGCCTGATGGCATGGTCGTTGGTGCCGCTGGGTGCCATCCAGATCGAGCGGGTGTTGCGACAGCCTGCTGACGCATAGCTGGTTCAGGTCAATTCGAGTCGACAACCCGTCGGCCATCCCCCACACTGGCGCTCCTTGCCTGGAGTGCCCATGTCTTCCCGCGCCCGTGTTCTTTGCCTGCTGTTCCCACTGATGCTGGCCGCCGCCTGCGACGAGAAGTCCTCGGGCGAAGGGGAAGGAGAGGGTGAAGGAGAAGGAGAGGGTGAAGGCGAAGGAGAGGGTGAAGGCGAAGGCGAAGGAGAGCTGACCGACGCCGACAGCGACGGCTACGCCGAAGACGTGGACTGCGACGACACCAACCCGGACGTCCACCCCGACGCCGACGAGGTGTGCAACGGCATCGACGACAACTGCGACGACGTCGTGGACGACGACGCCATCGACGCCGGCACCTGGTACCAGGACGCCGACCGAGACAGCTTCGGTGCGGAGGGCTCCGGGACAGTCTCCTGCGAGCAGCCGCCCGACACCGCCGCCAACAACCTGGACTGCGACGACGCCAACCCGGACGTGAACCCGGACGGCACCGAGTCCTGCAACGGCATCGACGATGACTGCAACGACGTGGTGGACGACGACGACGCCATCGATGCCTCCACCTGGTACGCCGACGCCGACCACGATGGCTTCGGAGACGCCAGCTCCACCACCACCGCCTGCGTGGCCCCCGAGTGGTACACAGACGACGACACCGACTGCGACGACACCGAGCCCACCGTCTTTCCCGACGGCTGGGAGGTGTGCGACAACCTCGACAACGACTGCGACGGCACGGTGGACTGGGGCTGGCGCGTCCCCACCGACTACACCACCATCCAGGGCGCCCTCGATGTGGCCACGGCGGGCACCCACATCTGCGTCGAGGCCGGCACCTACACCGAGAGCGTGCTCACCACGTACGGCACCGAGCTCACCCTCGAAGGCACCGACGGTCCCGAGAACACCATCATCGATGCCGGTGGCGCAGGGTCGGTCTTCCAGCTCATCGACGGCGAAGGCCGCGGCACCGCCATCAAGGGCTTCACCATCACCGGCGGCGACGCAACCTCGGGCGCAGGCATCCACCTGTACGAGGCATCGCCCACGCTCTCCGACCTCATCATCGAAGGCAACAGCTGCAGCGCAGAGACCTGCTACGGCGTGGGACTGTATTCCGTGCTGGACGACGGACCGGCCATGGAAGACGTGGTGATCCAAGACAACGTCTGCATCTCCGCCAACAACTGCTACGGCGCCGGGGCCTACTTCGCCGCCACCAACGCGGAGCTGTTGCGCGTGCAGGTGGTGGGGAACACAGCCACCGCCAGCTACAGCGGCTACGGCGCCGGCATCGCCATCCGGGACTACTCGGACGTGACACTCGAGAACGTGGAGGTCTTGGACAACACCACCACCGCCACGTACTTCGCCGTGGGGGGCATCTACCTCCACGACTACTCCAACCTCACCATGCGCAACAGCATCGTGGCCGGGAACACCAACACAGGCGCGTACGCAAGCTACGGTGCCGGGCTCCGCTTGAACCAATACACCACGGCCGACGTCACCAGCTCCATCTTCGCGTTCAATGACAACGACGGAGGCTCCGTCTCCCGTGGCTCGGGCATCTACCTGTCATACGACGACACGCTCACCCTGAGCCACTCTGTGGTCACGGGCAACACCGAGTCTGGCGACACGTCGGACGACTACACGGGCGCCATCTCCGTCGCCTTCAGCACGGCCACCGCCACCTACACCAACGTCTACGACAACGATGTGGTCGACTATGTGGGCATGACCGACCCCACCGGCACCGACGGCAACATCTCGGTGGCCCCCGACTTCGCCGATGTGTCCTCCACCGACCCCACCGAGTGGGACTTCCGACTCGACACCGGCTCGTCCCTCATCGACGCCGGCGACGCCGGTCTCACCGACCCCGACGGCTCCATCATCGACATCGGGGCCTACGGCGGCGACGGCGCTGCAGACTGGGTGTGGCCGGCCACCATGGAAGACGTGCGCACGGGTGTGTATGGCACCGGGAGCACCGTTTCCCTCGAAGGACTCGTGGTGACCGGCGTGTTCGCGAACGGATTCACGGTCCAGGACCCCGACGCCACCAGCCCCGAGTACTCCGGCATCACCGTGTTCACCTACTGGGAGCCCGACCTCGGACGCGGCATGGAGGTCTCGCTCGTCGGTCAAATCGACACGTACTACGGCGAGGCCCAGCTCGACGTCGACACCGCCGACATCGTGGTCACCGGGGTGGTCGCCGAGGTCACCCCAGTCGACGTGACGGTCGCTGAAGCGCTCGACGAGGCCTACGAAGGTGTGCTGGTCCGCATCACCGACGGCACCCTCGACGACCCGGCCTACGACTGCGCCGCGGACGGAGAGAGCTGCACCGACGCCGACCTCTGGACCCTCACCGACGGCAGCTCCACCCCGGTCATCGTCTACAACAAGCTCTACGAAGACGACGACTGGACCGACCATGTGGGCGCCGCAACCCCCACCGGTGTGATGAGCTGGCGCTGGGACCGACGCCGGCTGATGCCGCGGACCTGGCGGGACTTCTGAGCCGCTCGGGCACCGTCGTCAGGTCACCGCGTCCGCCTCGATCTCGACCAACATCTCGGGGTCGATGAGCGCCTTCACCTCGACCATCGTGGTGCACGGCCGGTGGTCGCCGAAGAATGCAGAGTGGGCCCGCCCGACCTCGGCCCACCGAGAGATGTCGGTGACGAAGATGCGGGTGCGGACGATGTGCGTGCGGTCGGCGTCGAGCTTGCCGAGGGCTTCTTCGATGATCTGCAGACAGCGGGCGGTCTGGGCTTCCGCATCGCCGGGGGCGTGCACCCCACCACCTTCCGCGACGGGGGCGGTGCCGGTGACGAAGATGCGGTCGCCGGCACGAAGGGCACGGCAGTAGCCGACGAGCGACTCCCAGGGGGCGCCGGACTGGACACGTTGAAAGGGGGGCATGGGGGCTCCGGGGTCAGGGAGAGAGGGCAGGCGTGACCAACACAGCCAGCTCGGCGGGCGGCGCGATGAACTGCTTCGCCACGAGGAAGGGCAGAGCCACCGCAGGTGATGTGATGAGAACGACCGCTGTCGCGGCAACCACGAGCGCGATGGGCCCCACCCGTCCGCCGGCCAGAGCGCGCCACCAGACCGTGAAGAGAGAGGTCTGTTCGGCTTCGACGGCGGCCAGGACGGAAAGGCGCATGCGACGGCGTGCATCCGGGGTGGGCTCGAGAGACGAAAATGCAGAGTCGAGGGGGTCGGTGGTCATGGCTGGAGCAGCTCCTCGATGCGGGCCAGGAGTTGGGGACGACGGCGCTGGCAGATCTTTCGGACGAGGTCGGGCTTGAGGCCGGTGGCACGCGCAACCTCGGGGGCCTTGAGACCACCACCCCAGCGCAGAGAGACGACGGTGCGGTCGCGCTCGGGCAGCTCGGAGAGGGCCTGCAGCAGGGCGGCCTTCTCGCGGACGTGGTCGAGGGCGGCGGCGGTGGGGTCGGCGCCATCGTCGCGGTCGGGGAGGTGGAGGGTGTCGGTGTCGACGGGCACCACACGCCGGTGGCGTGCGGAGCGATGGGCGGTGTTGCGGGCGATGGTGAGCACCCAGGCGATGAAGCGGGCGCCGGGGCGATGTTGGTAGGTGTGCAGCTTGGTGAGCACGGTGACGAAAGTCTCCTGGGCGACGTCTTCGGCCTCGGCTTCGGACCGACACAACGGGCGCACGGCCCGGAGCACCCGCGCCACATAGGCGTCGTAGAGCTCGCGGGCCGCGCTGGAGTCACCCTCTTTGGCCGCCTCGACCAGGCGCTGGACGGCGTCTTCGGAGAGGGTGGGCCCGTCTGACGCGAGGAGCGCGAACAGACGGACCAGGGGGTCGATGACAGCCAGGTGCGTCATGCTGCCTTCGTGCGGAGGAGGGTGAAGCCTTCGGTCCACACAGCGCTCGACCAGGCACCACTCACGCCGGCCAGGAAGAGGCCGAGCGGGAGGACGACGATGCCGAGGGCGACGAGGGCGGGCACGAGACCGGCGAGGGCGTAGATGGGAGCGCCCACGACGAGGCCGAGGACGACGGCAGGCAGGGCGATGGCGACGCTGAGGCCGGCGCGACCAACGGCGATGCCGACGAGCAAGCCGAGGGTGTCGATGAGGCCGGTGTGCAGCATGCGGCGGGCGTGGCGCAGCGACTCGACGACGGGACGGCCCTCCAGCACCACGAGGCGCAAGGCGAGCTCACCCACGACGGCGAGGCTGACGACCACGGGGACCGCGGGCATGGCGAGCAACACACTCCCGGCGATGCCGGCGACCAACGGCAGGTGGCCGAGGGCGGTGAGCAGTCCGGGCGCCACCACGAGGGCAACGACCGCAACGGTGAGCAGACCGGTGGCCAGCTTCACGCCGAGCACCCGGAGCGCATGTCCCAGGCCGGAGCGGAGGCCCTGGCGGATGGGAACGGGCGCGCCATCGCGGGCGTCGCGCACCCCCTCGATGAGGGCGGCTTCGGCCACGAGGTGCAAGGCGGAAAACAGGAGTCCCAGCACACCCGCTGCGACCAGCACCGCGGGCAGCCACTCGGGCATGGCGGTGTAGTCGGCGTTGTCGAGCTGGACCTGGATGCCGCCACCGGCGGTGGCAGCGAAGAGTCCGTAGAACCAGAGGCTCTTGTGGGTCCAGGTGGTGCGGGCGGCGCGGGTGAGGACCTGGCGGATGGACATCGTTTCTCCTGTGAACGCCGGGGGCCTCTCGCCCCGCGGCACACCCGAAAGCCAGGTCCGCCGAAACTGTGACAAGATTCCGGACGAAAATCCGGGATAGTGTCGAAGAAATCTCGGGAAGCACTTCGTTCAGGCGTTTTTCGACAAGCTGTTTTTCTCGGATTTCCCGCAAAGGAGCCCCCGTGCCCTACGAGACGCTGTTCACCCTGGCCAACGGACTGGCCGCGCTGTGCTGGGTGCCGCTGGTGTTCGCGCCACGGTCGGCCTTCACCCGGCGGTACGCGTCCACGCCCCTGGCCCCCCTCGGCTTCGCCCTGGTGTACGTGGTGCTGGTGGGCGTGATGCTGGCCACCCCCGGCGAGGGCGGCATGGACAGCCTGGCCTCGCTGCGCAAGGGCTTCGCGCGCGACCCCGTGCTGCTGCTGGCCTGGGTGCACTACCTGAGCTTCGACCTGATGGTGGGCCTGTGGGAGGTGCGCGACAGCGAGCGGCTGGGGCTGTCGCCGTGGCTGGTGGCGCCGTGCCTGGTGGGCACATTCATGCTCGGGCCGCTGGGCTTTGCGGCGTACATGGCGCTGCGGTGGGGGCTGCGGCGGACGGTGCGGTTCGAGGAGTAGGGGGCCCCGTGCCTGTCAACCCCATTCGGGTGTGACAGTGCCTACCTACGGGCAGAATAGCCCGCAGGCGCCGACCCCCGCGGGGCCCCCTCCGCCTGCTTCGCAGGCACCTCCCCCTGAAGGGGGAGGACATCGTCGTTCTCAAAGTCCTCCCCCTTCAGGGGGAGGTGGCCGCGAAGCGGTCGGAGGGGGCCCGCTACTCCTCCGACTCGAACAAATACACCGGCGTGGCGGTGTACTCGAAGGTCATCGACAGCTGCTCGCACTCCCCATCCGGCCCCGGCGCGAGGTCGGCCACCAGGTAGAGCACGCTCTCCAGGATGTCGCCCACCTCCTGCTCGATGCCTTCTTCCTGCGCCACCGCGAGCACCGTGGCGATGTCGATGCCGCCGCCGAACACGCCCGACGCAAAGCCGTCGCCGTGCTGGTCGAGCCGCAACGCCCCGTCGAGCACCGTGAACTCCAGAGCCGCGTTGAGCACCTGCACCGGAATCGTGGTGGTGAGCGGCCTGCCCTGCACCGAGCCCGCTTCCACAGAGAGGTCGGCGAACGTGACGCCGGAGAAGGAATCGTCGCGGGTCATGGTCTGGCCGGCGAGGAAGGTGCCGTCGGTACCGAGCATGGGCTCTCCGGTCGCCCGGCCGATGGACAGCTCCACGCAGTCGTCGTCCATGGGGTCATCCACGTCGGCCATCGACACCAGGAGCATCAGCTCGCCCGTGCGGATGGTGTCGTTGATCAGCGCCTCGGCCGCCACGAACTCGGTGTTTTCGAGCGCGGGAATGACCTCACCGAAGGCGTTGTCGATGCCCTCTCGCCCATCCGGACCCGTGAAGTCCGCACGCCCACAGCCATCCGACCCAGCTGCCGTAGACGTGAGGCCGTCCAGGTCGAAGCCGTCGGACACACCGTCTTCCACACGCGCGAAGTACAGCGAGTCGATGACCCAATGCAGCGACTTGGCCGAGTCTCCCCCACAGGTGGCGACCTTGGTGGCGGAGTCGTCGGCCGACGGGGCGGCGTCCGTGCAGCCCACGAGCAGGAGCGGAAGAAACAGACGGCGCATCAGGCCTCCAGGTCGGACAGGCCACCCGACGCAGCCGCAGCCCCGCCGCCGAAGTCGACGGTGGACATGCCGACCGCCTGCTGCAGCGAAATGAGGAGCTTGGTGACGTTTTCGCCCGACAGCGAGCGGTAGTGGTGGTCTTGCTTGAAGTAGCCACAGGCCGAGCCGGCGAGCACGATGGGCATGTCTTCGATGCTGTGCACCTGGCCCAGGCTGACCTCGCTCGTGGCAAACGCGACCATGTTGTCGAGCAGAGTGCCGTCGCCTTCGGGGATGGCGTCGAGGATGCCGATGGTGTCGGCGAAGCACTCCATGAGCTGCACCGTGATGGCGTCGACCTGGGGTTGGTCGCCGCCTTCGTTGTGGGTGAGGTCGTGGTGGCCGGAGGTGGTGTCGGGAAAGAGGACGTCGGAGACCGGGTTGGTGACGAAGTGTGCCCCCACGCGGGTCTGGTCGCATGCAAACGACATCGCGATGAGCTCGCTCATCACCTGGTTGCGGAGGCGGACCTGCGCGCGGCCGTCGATGTCGCCAAAGTCGCCCGTGGGTTCATCCGGGCGCGTACAGCTCTCGAGGTCGGGGGGGTCTTCTTCGAGGCGGGCCAGGCGCAGCTCCAGCTCGCGCACACCGGTGAGGTGTTGTTCGAGGCGGAGGCGGTCCTCGGCACCCACCCGTGCGTTCAGAGCGTCGATGTCGTCCATCACGGCGTCGAGCACGCTGCGACGCAGCCCCAGGCGCGGGTCGACCTCACCATCTTCGCCGGGCTCCACGAAGGTGTCGCCGAACATGCGGGCGTAGAAGGCGTAGGGGTCGGTCTCGGCGGGGTTGCGGCTGTTGGGGCCGTTCCAGCTCTCGCCCGATGTGTTGGACGCGGCGGTCTGGATGGACCGGTAGATGGTGTCGCCGCCGATGCCCTGTGCGATGACCTGGTCGATGGTGGGGCCGCCGAGGACAGAGTCGCTGCCGGACTCGATGCGGGGGACGGCCGTGAGGATGCCCGCCAGGCCGCTGCCGTGGGGCGAGGTGTTGTCGAGCTTGCAGTCGAGGCCGGTGGGCACGCAGAGCTTGTGCTTGTAGGCCGCCAGCGGGGCGAGCTGGTGAGAGAGCGCCCAGGCATCGCCGTCGCCGGTGGTGGTGGGAATCCACTGGTCGGGCAGGTTTCCGTTGCCCCAGAACCACAACAGGAAGCGCACGGGCAGCACACCGTCGCAGGCGTAGGCCGTGCCGCCGGCGTTGAACATGGCCTGCAGCGGAGGAAGGGCGACAGCGACTGCCGAGCCACGAGCAAAGCCGCGCAGGACGGCCCGGCGGGACAGAGCCGAGCGGGCGGGGCGCCAGTCGCGGGCGGCGGGGAACCAGGAGAGCGGAAAGCGGGGCTTCATGGGGTCACTCCACCGGGCTGTGGCCGCGGAAGGCGGGGCCGAGGGCGATGTCGCGGAGCAGCCAGAGGATGCGGTGGTCGGCGGCCACGAAGCCGTCGGTGTGCCAGTCGAGCAGGCTGTCGTCGAGGTGTTCGGTGGAGGCGCCGGTGGCGTACTGGAGGAGGGTCTCGGTGAGGCAGGGGGCGAGCTGGTGGTGCCGGGCAATCACCGCGCCCACCTCCCAGGCGTCGTCGAATGCATCGCCGTCGAGTTCCCCCGAGGCATCGATGGTGACGCCGTTCTCGGTGAGTCGGTAGCGCCCCAGGCCGTCGAAATTCTCGAAGGACAGGCCGATGGGGTCGGTGATCTGGTGGCAGCTGGCGCAGGTGGGGTCTTCGAGGTGGACCGCGATGCGTTCGCGCATGGTGCGGGCGTCTGCGTCGACCTCGGGAATGGCGGTGTTGGCGTTGGCGGGCGGCTCGGGAATGACCGTGCACAGCAGCACCTCGCGCACGAAGATGCCGCGGCGGGTGACCGAGGTGGACGCGGCGTGGGCCTGGAGCGCGAGGAAGCTGGCCTGGCCCAGGAGACCGCGGCGGGCGCCGTCGATGGGAAGCTCGATGGGGCCGAAGCCCTCGGGCTTGGGGGCGGGGACGTCGTAGAGCGCGGCGAGGGTGCGGTCGACGTAGGTGTCGCGGGTGGTGAACAGCGCCGGGTAGGGGGCGTCGTCGTCGAAGATGTGGCGGTCGATGACGGTGAGCGTCTCGGTGCGGGCCGACGGTCCCAGCTCATCGCTCATGTAGGTGAAGACGGTGGGGTCTTTGGTGAGGTGGTCGAGCTCGTCGAGGTGCAACATCTCGGAGAAGAGCGAGGCCACGCCGTCGCGGGTGCGGGGGTCGGCGAGCATGCGGTCCACCACGTCGGCCAAGGCATCGGGGTCGGTGAGCCTGCCGGCGGCGGCATCGTCGAGAAGCGTGGCGTCGGGGGTGGTGTCCCACAGAAAGAAGGACAGGCGGCTGGCCATCTCCCAGTCGTCGTAGCCGTCGGCGGGGGCGTCGGGGCCGTCGCCGAGCTCCACCCGGTACAGAAAGTGGGGGCTCATGAGCAGGGCCGCGATGCCGTACTGCAGGCCGGCGTCGAAGGAGCCGAGGGTCTCGCCCGCATGGACCGCGAGGTCGGTCACGACGGTGAGCTCGGCATCGGACAGCGGTCGGCGCCAGAGGTGGAGGCCGAGGGCGTCGAGGGCATCGGTGGCGCACACTTCATCGAGCGTGCTGCCGTCGCATGGGACCCACTCTGCGCGGAGGACCGGGCTGTCGACCACCTGCTCGGCGATGTCGTAGGCCGCGCCCTCGTACTTCTCGACGCCGTAGCTGCTGATGGCGGTGGTGGCGGCGCCCACTTGGAAGAGGCCCTCCACCCGCTCGTCGGCTTCGAGGTTGGCCGGCAGCTGGACGTCTTCGCTGAAGACATCCGAGATGATGCGCCGGTACTGTGGATCGGTGAGACGCTTGAGCCGGGGGGACGGTGAGGTGGTGACCGGGGCCTCACCGCGGGACTCCGCAGGGTCGGCATTCTCGGCGGATGGGTCGTCGCAGCCCGAGCCGACGACGAGCGCCAGCAAGAGCCACGGAGGGGGGCGAACAGGGGGCATGGAGACCTCGACGCGCGCGAGGATACCGCGTGCATGCGGTGATTGGCAGTCAGTTCCGCGCTGATTGTGTCAAGGGGGGGGCCAAGCCACGGTAGGGTGCGTGCGGAGGCGCCCCCATGTCGACCCCGCTCTGGACACGCCGGACCTTTCTCGGAAGCACGCTCGCGGTCGGCGCGCTGGGGGGGCCATTGGCACACGCCGCTCCGGTCGACCCATCCTGGATCGAGGCGCGCCCCCTGCCCAACGACGACCTGCGCCAGGCGCTCACCCGCGAGTACCTGGCGGCCCATCTTCCCGCCGGCCACGCCCACGACCCACAGTCGGTCGACATGACGCCACGGGCCATCGTGCTGCACTGGACCGGCACCGGCAGCGCAAAGGGCGCCTGGCACACGTTCGCACCAGCCACCCTCGGCGGTCGTCCCGAGCTGCGTGGCGTGGTGCAGGCGCAGTGAATGTGTCGGCCCACTTCATCGTGGACCGCGCAGGCATGTGCTGGCGCTTGCTGCCCGACACCCGGGTGGCCCGCCACGTCATCGGGATGAACCACTGCGCCATCGGGGTGGAGAACGCTGCAGACGGACCGCTGGGCGGCAGCACGAAGGCCGGGCTCACGCAGGCGCAGGTGGACCGAAATGTGGCGCTGGTGCGGCTGTTGGTGGAGCGGCATCCCACCATCACCTGGCTGCTGGGGCACCACGAGTACCGCCGGATGGAGGGGACGCCGGAGTTCGCGGAGCGGGATGCGTCGTACCGCACCACGAAGCGAGACCCCGGAGATGCGTTCATGGCGGCGGTTCGCGGGGAGGTGGCGGGGCTCGGTTTGAAGGCGCCGCCGGTGGGATGAGGCAGGTGCCGAACCGTTGCCGTGGCACGAGTCAGATGCTTCCGGTGGGCACTCCGAAGAGCCCAATCCACGACCCAGAGGCCCCGCCAGCGACCATGAACTCAAGCCGGTCGTCACCATTCGTGTCGCCCACGACCGCGGTCTGGCTTCCCCATCGCCAGTCCGAGACCAACCCCTCTTCCGAGTCTCCAACACGCACATCGGCGTCGCTCGCAAAGTGGGCCCCGGTTTCCAGCGGACCAAACACCAACCATGAAGCGTTGTAGCCGCCCCGTTCACTGATGAGTCCCGCATCGACTCGAAGAAACCCCGAGCCCACCAACAGATCGCTCTGACCGTCGCCGTTCAAGTCGGTGTCTGCAGAAGTCTCGCCGCCGACATGATGGTCGCGAGAACCACCTGTCAGCGCATAGTCCGCGTCAGTGACTCGCAGAGTGGAGGGAAGCGGGCCGAAGAACACAAAGGTCGCCCCTTCAATTTCCTCGTCCGCGGTCGCGTCGTTGCGCTCGGTGGCTCCCACAACCAAGTCGTCGTACCCGTCTCCGTTCAAGTCACCGGCGGCGACCGATGCACCGAAGAAGAGTTGGGCCTTGCCTGAGATATGCGACGGCAGAGTGTCAGACTCGGTTGCTTGCGCCACCGTGTCCGCGTCCGAATCGACGACGAGTCCACCTACCGGGTCAGCAAACATGGCTACGTAGCCAAGCCCCGTGAGGTCGTACACAAGCTCCGTCGCGATATCGTAGTCCGGTCCGCCGACAGCCGTGTCGGCTCGCCCATCCCCGTCGAAGTCACCGACTGCCAGGTCATGACCGAAGCGACGTTCTCCTGTCGGGTCGACAAACGTGGCCAGGTCGTCCGTTCCTGCGGACTGGACGTCATCGCTCCCCCCTGAGAGCAGATGAACCTGCCCGATGCAGCGGTCGGCAACAAGCAGCTCTGCCGCGCCGTCTCCATCTCGGTCTGGCGAGCTCGCCATCGAAGACCCCAGGCATCCATAGTGGGTCGAGTCTTGGACCAACGCAACAGCGTGTCCAATACTGGCAATGTCAGCGGGTCCCTCGACTCGGTAGACGGCCGGAGTGCCCGACCAACGCGCTCCGCCGGAATCTGAGGCGCCGACCGCGAAGTCAGCTAGCCCGTCGCCATCTACATCCCCCAACCCAACGATGTCCCAACCCAACGCATCGTAGGGCCGATTGCCCTCCACCAGCTGGCTCTCATCGCCCCGAGCGTACTCTCCCAATAGAGGCCCGTAGAAGACGTGAATTCCTCCCGCGGAAGGCGCTGTATCGCCTCCCTCCGTGCTGCCGCGCATGAGTGGAGCTCCAAGAACCACATCGTCGAGGCCATCCCCATTCACGTCCCCGACTCGGCCGATGCGAACGGAATCTGAGGCAGACTGTCCGACCGCCCATGTGGCAAAGGCGTCGTGCGGAGACGCCCTGGAATCGCAGTAGTCCTGTGCCAGCTCCGCGGTTCCGTCGCAATCGTTGACGAGACCGTCTCCGCAAAGCTCCAAGGCTCCCGGGTACACGGTGGGATTGGCATCGTCACAGTCTTCGAGCCCGTCCACCCCGTCACCGTCATGGTCGAAGGGCCCTGTGTCGAAAGGAACGGTGGTGTCGGCAGTACCAGTGTCTGGGTCGACGACACCTTCTGTGCCCGGGGCCAAGGACTCATCCACCTTGGGGCTTGTTCGGCACCCCACTCCAACGACAAGGAGAACGGTCGGCCAATGCCGATGGATAGCAGAGTGTGTCGTGGTGGACAGCAGACAGCACCGAGAGGTCACGCCCATCTCGGTCCGATGTTTGCGAGCCACCAGTCGAGTCTTCTGCATCTGGCTTCCACCTTCGGTAGACAAACGGAGTTGAGGTGTTGGGGATACCCTTCGTCCACACTACTCGAAACTGGCTGAGAGCAACCATCCACCGCGGTGCCGTTGCCTCCTATGGGATGTGGAACAGGTGAATCGTTCCGAACCAATTGCCAACCAGGACTTCAGCGACTCCGTCACCATCAGAGTCGCCAGCCAGCGTGGCATGCTGGCCGAAGGGGTCTGTCGTTGGAGTGTCCACAAGCACATGGTCTGCGTCTATTCCGGTCCACGTCCCAGCAGTCAGCGGTGAACGAAGGACGTATGCCGCATTTCCTCGTATATAGCCGGTGGCCCCGGTGCCGTTTATCTCGTTATACCCGTTTGCCACCAATAGGTCGTCCGCTCCATCGCCATCAAGATCCTGGCCTGAGCGCATCTCGCCGCCGATTGATTGGTAGTCCGCGTCGCCGCTCATGCGAAAGCCAGCATCATAGATGGTGTAGGTACCGCTGAGCGGCCCAAAGTACACAACCAGCAAGCCCTCGACCGAGCCAAAAGTAGGGGAATCTGACCACAATGGAGCCCCAGCGGCCAGGTCGTCGTGGCCGTCCCCGTTGAGGTCACCCACGGCAACACCGCTCCCGAGGAGCAAGTGCCCGTTGGTGCTGTCCTCGTCCGTCGACTGTATGGTCGCCGAGGCGTCTTCAACGTGAGCTGTCGCCAAAGGTGGAGAGGAGAATACGGACACAGATCCGTTGGTATCCCCATGGTAGTCGGGGTTGCCGATTGCGACATCGACCTGACCATCGCCGTCCAAGTCACCAATGGCTATCGCATGGCCAAATCGACCTTCCTCATCCGGCCCCCTGAATGTGGCCAAGTCGTCTGCCCCGGGGATCTGTGATGGAGTGCTGCCAGAAAACAGTCGGACCACATTGTCGCAGCGTCCACCTACGAGAATGTCTGCGACGCCGTCATCGTCCGCATCCGGAAATGGCTCCAACACCGACCCGAGACACTCCTGAGAGGACGAGGCGTCCACAAGCATCAGCGCATCACCAATGCGAGTGAGCGAACCCGGTCCGTGAACCACATAGACCGACGGGGTGCCCGACACATATTCCCCGCTATGGTGCGAGTCCGCTCCCCCAACCGCAAAGTCATCATATCCGTCATCGTCCAGGTCACCCATCGGAGCAATGTCCCAGCCGATGGCGTCTTTGCGCTCCTCGCCCTCGATTAGAACATCCTCATCCCCCAAGGAATAGACTCCGGAAAAGGGTCCCTTGTACACGCGGATGCTACCTACAGACTGCTCGGAGCGAGAGAAAAGGGGTTCACCGACGGCGATGTCGTCGTAGCCATCGCCATCGATGTCACCGACGCTTCGCACCCGAAAGGCATCGAGCTGAGATGTGGAGAGTGACCACGTGCTCAGCGCCTCGGTTCGAGTTGACAGCGAGTCACATTCAACACGAGCCAACCACACATCACCTGCGCAGTCGTTGACCACGCTGTCATGGCAGACCTCGGGTGCGCCGGGGTACCGAGAAGGGTCGGTGTCATCACAGTCCACCACGCTGGAAAAGCCGTCAGCATCTTCATCGACGAGCAAGTCACCAGGGTTGGGCGTGGCGTCGTCACCGGTATCAGCCGGTCCGGAGTCATGACTGGTGTCTTCGGAACCGTCGAGGTCTGTGGGATGGCTTGTCGTCGTGGACTCTGGACTGTCAGACGCGCGTTTGCTCGACTGCGGAGGCGTGGTGCACCCTACGGACGGGATGGCTACCAAGAGAAGCCCGAAGGTCTGGAGCGTCGACTCGGTCATCTGCAGTCATCCGTGTCACTGTCACCGGGGGTAGGCCGGTCACCATAGTAGCGAGTGATCCACGGGATGACCGCACCGGAACCAACGGCTGGGTAGGCCTGGACGGGAACACGTGACTCACGATAGAGTCACGCCCGACACCAAGGAGGCTCCATGCGGTGGTCCGTTCCCGTTCTCATCTCCGCGTTCACCTTCGCCACCCCGGCCGCGGCCAGCCCGGTCCTCGAACAGCTCGACGACGGCACCTGGATGGCCGCCAGCTGGACCGGCGACTTCGGCGAGACCATCGAGGAGCACGCCATCTGGGTGGACTTCGCCGCCTGGAACCTGTCCTACGAGAAGGACATCGGCATCCTGTGGACCGACGACGGCTGGGCGACGAGCCACCTGGCCCACGCCTGGTACGAAGGCGGGCTGTCCGACGGGCGCGAACAGTGGGGCGTCGACATCATCCCGCACAGCACCCTGGTGCGGCTGCCCGTCATCGAAGGCATCGAGGGCGGTCCGGAGCAGGTCCAGCAGCCCATCACCGTCGAATACGTCATCTACTACACCGTGGGCGGATGGACCCACTGGGACAACAACGGCGGCGCCAACTACACACTCGTGATCGAGTAGCCGTCAAGTCCTGAAACGGACAAATGCTGTCCGCTTCGGGCCTTGCATTCGGAGCGCGGAGCCGTTCCAATGTCGGCATGAAGCGCATCCGCCAGCACCGCCTCCGCAAGGGTCCGCCCGGGCGTGGGCGCATCGTCGAGGTCGACCTGGTCGAGGTGGAGGCCCAAGGGGTCTCGGCCACCGGCAAGGGCTACCTCGTCCCGTATCGGTCCGGACGGGAGGGCCAGCCCCTCCAGGAAGGCACCCGCACCACTCTGCCCGTGTCGATGGAACGGGCCGAGCGCATCCTCGCACGTGAGCTGCAGCGACGACGCGACGACGGGTACGTGGAAGTGGGCGACCCCGACGGCGGGCTCGAACCCCAAGAGCCCACGCTCGACATCCCCCTGAGCGGCCGCGCACGCACCCTGCTGTCGTACATCCAGCGCCCCGGCTACGCCCCAGCCGGACGGCGTCGGTCGCGCATCGTGCAGCGGGTGGGCGACCTCCGGATTCACGAGGCCACTTCGGCGCTGGTCTCGGAGCTGGCCACCGCCACGGGCACCCACCGCATCGTCCTGGCCGGTGCGCTCGCCCGCGTCGCGTCTGCCGAGTGTGCCGGCGCCCTCCACGTGCTGGCCAAGGACGACAACGAGACCGTCCGCCGCTTCGCCACCTTCGGCCTGCTGCAGATCCCCGGCGAAGCCAGCGCCATCCGCCAGCACCTCCTCGATGAGCTTCCCGGCGGCATCGCCCGGTCCATCGACTCCGAGTCTCAGCTCGACATCGCCCTCGCGTCCTGGCTGCAGCGCCCCGGACCCGAGCGTCCGCTGGTGCTGGTCTCGCTCTACCAGCTCAACACCCCCGCCATCCGTGCCGTCCTGCTGCGCACGCTGGCCACTCTGCGGCTCGGTCCACCCACCTGGCGCGCGGTCCGGCGCATCTACAAGCTCGCCGAGCTGCGCGACGACGGCGACATCCTCGGGGTGCTCATCCACGCCATCGAGTCCAACCGCGCCCAACCGGGCACCGGCTGGATGTACACCTGGACCCGCGAGCGGGGTCGGGTGAACATCGTCGATGAAATCCGAAGTGGCAGCGACCGCTTCGGCTTCACGGTGGCCACCCGCAAGTGGTTCCGCAAGCGCGCCCGCCGCACCCTGGCCCGTCGCGGCTTCGACGCCAGCCCGGCCTATGTCGACCTGGCTCTGGGTCTGCTGGCGGCGGTCGACGGCAAGCCCAGCCCCTACGCCAGCCTCGCCGTCCAGCTCGTGCTCCGCGCAAACCGGCACGGCCTGCACGCCACCTCGCTGGAGCCCGCCCCCCGCTCCCGCCGAAGCACCCGCCACGAGGCCTTTCCCGAGCTGTGGGACGCCCGCCCCGACGCCCTCGTGAAGCTGGCCCTCGGCGGGTACACCGACTCCGGCATCGCCATGGGCTGCGAGGCTCTGGCCGACTGTGCCGACCTCCACCGGCACCTCACCATCGAACAGGTGGTGCAGCTCGCGTCCGCCAGCCGCTCCGACCAACGCGAGCTGGGCCTCCGAGGCGCACGGGCCCACTGGAACCCCGAACAGCCCAACCGCGACCTCCTCCTGGCCCTCGCCAACAGCCCCGACGAAGTGGCCCGAAACCTCGCGCTCGGCTGGATCCGAGATGTCGCGGGCATCGTGCTCGCCGACCCCTCCTTCCTGGCCGCCCTGCTCCTGAGCGAACGCGCCGACACCCGTGCTCGGGCCGCTCAGCTGCTCGACGGCGCCCGCACCATCCCCGGTGTGGAAGCGGCCCTCATCACCACCCTGCTCGACCGCCTGCGCGCGCTTCCCGTCGGCGATGCCCACACACCGGTCGTGGCCGACCTCCTGGCCCTGTTCACCGGCCCCCTCGCCAGCGTGATGGCGGTGTGGCCCTACGACACCCTGGCCACCCTCTTCGACGCCACCCGCACCGACGTCTGCCGCCTCGGGGCACAGCTGCTCGCCGCCCACACGGTGCCTGCCGAAGACCTCCCCGCCGCACTGCTCGCCCGCTGGACTGCCCACCCCGACCCCGAGGTCCGCAAGCACGGCATCACCACCTTCGGCCGCCTCCCGGATGTCGTGTTGGTGGAGAAGGTGCCCGTGCTGGTGGCCATGCTGTCCTCGCCGGTGCCGCAGGTTCGGGCGGCCATCGCTCCCACCGTCATTCGCCTCTCGAAGCAACCCACCGTCGCCCTCGAGGTGTGGGACCTCCTCTTGGCGCTCATCGTCCGCGACGATGTCGATGAACCGGTGCAGGTCGAGCTGGCCGAGTTTGCCGGCGAACACCTCGCGGGACAGCTCGACCGCCTCACCGACCGCGCCGTGTTCCGCCTGCTCGATGCCCCCGGTGCAGCCGCGCAGACCCTCGGCGCCACCATGCTCGGGCGACTCACGCCAGGCGCACTCACACCGGCACAAGTGGTGGCTCTGGCCGACAACGACATGCGCCTGGTGCGCGCCACCGCCCAGGCCTGGACGGAAGCCGAGCCCGAGCGCATCCTGGCCGACGACGTCCAGCTGCTTCGTCTCATCGACGCCGCCTGGCCCGACACCCGCGCTCTGGGCGCCCGCCTGATGCGCACGGTCCGCCCACCCGACGTCCTCGATCCCGCCCTGCTGGTGGCCATCTGCGACTCTCCCCGAGCCGAAGTCCAGCGGCTGGGTCGACAGCTCATCCCCGAGCTGTTCCAGCGGGAGTTCGGTCCATTGTTGCTCGCGCGCCTCTCAGAGCACCCCTCGGTGGCCATGCAGGCGTTCGTCTCGGGACTGCTGCACAGCCAGGCTGCCGGCCACTCCGACCGCATTCGGGCCCTGGCACCCTACTTCGCATCGGTTCTCGGAGGGGTGTCGCGGGGAGGCGTCGCAAAGGCCCGCGTCTTCGACTTCCTGCGCACGGAACTGGCCCGCGACCCCGAGCTGGTGCCCTGGGCGCTGCCTCTGCTGGAGCGCGCATCGGGCAGCGCATCCATCCAAGACCGCGCCCGGGCCATCGCCATCATCTCGGCCGCCCGGCGTGCCCACGGCATCGAGAGCAGCGTCGTCACGGTCGTCGCACCCACCCACCGCGGGGAGGCGCGCGATGGAGTTTGAGCACCGCTACTTCGGCCGCACACGGGCCGAGACCGGTCCGCTGCAGTCGGCGCTGGCCTTTGCCCCCGACCTCCTGCGGCCCCCCACGCACTTCCAAGGCAAGGTCGACAAGCGCCTGCCGTTTCGCGAGGGGATGGCCGCGCTGCATGCCGTGGTGGTGAGCGACCACCGCCCGCAGCAGAAAGACCGCACCGCCTACCTCGAGTGGCGCGCCCAACAAGACGACCTCGAGCTCGCCGAGCTCATCGCGGGCGCACCGCAGCTCAAGGCCGACCTCACCGCTCGGGCCGCCCACCTCCGCGCCGACCTCCACCAGGTGGTCCAGGAGCGCAGCAAGTCGGCGAACGCGTTCTACCGAGCACGGGGGCGCTACTTCAGCTGGCTGTGGGAGAACGACCGCGGCGCCTGGGTGGTGCTCGACCCCGTCGTCACGGTCCACCCCGACCAGATCTTCTTCGAGTGCTTCAGCCAGGACGAAAGCGCCTATGGCCGCTTCGGCTGTGCCTACGACGCCTTCCGCAAGGTCGACGCCTTCGAGTGCGGCACCACCAACGTCGACTACAGCAAGAAGCTGGCGGCCGAGTTCGAGAAGGTGCGCACCTACCGCGACACCACGCTGTCGGTCGACCCCGCCGGCTTCACGGTCCAGACCGACCAGGACGACGCCCACCACGAAAAGAAGATCGACCTCCCCGACGGCTGGGTGCGCGGCTTCCTCCAGGTCTCGGCCGCCATGACGCTCCCGGGCGTCCAGCTCCGTCTCGACCCCATCGACCTCCACAACCTGCTCTTCGTGCTCAAGCGAAAGCGGGAGACCCACGGCCCCCGGTCGCTGCGCTTCCACTTCTCGCCGCAAGGGGGCATCTCGGTCACGGTCGAGCCGTTCGGCATCGTGCAGCACCTGCGCCGCAGCACGGTGGTGGCCAACCGCGGCCACGACGGCCAGCCCATCACTGAAGTCCGCTTGTGGGGCCGCCGCCGCCTCCTGGTGCTCGAGCGCCTCATCCCGGTGGCGAAACACCTCGACGTCACGCTGCTCGGCTCTGGCATGCCCAGCTTCTGGGTCACCCGCATGGGCGGCATGGACTTCACCCTCGGCCTGTCCGGCTGGACCGCCAACGACTGGTCGCGCGCCGGCGCCTTCGACCTCATGGCCCCGCGGGGGGAGGTCGACACCCACACCTCCGAGCGCGTGTACCAGGCGCTGCGCTCCAGCTGGTTCGCCAAGCCCGACCGCCTCGCGTCTCAGCTCGACCTCGCCCGCTCCACCGTCGAAGCGGCCCTCATCCGCGAGAGCCAGGCCGGGCGCACGGTCTTCGATGTGGTGCGCAAGGTCTGGCGGGCGCGGGAGCTGTTCAACCGGCCTCTGCCCCTCGACCACCTCCGCTTCTCCAACGAACACGAAGCCCGCGCACACACGCTGGTCCAAGAGCGCAAGGTGCTCGGCTTCCAACAGCAGGCCCGCGGCACGAAGCGGCTGCTGTCCGGACAGGTACAGGACCGCTCCTCGGTTCGGCGCCCCACCGTCACCCTCGACGCCGACGACCGCATGGTGGCCGCCACGTGCACCTGCGGCCACTACGTCCGCAACAAGCTCCACTACGGCCCCTGCGCCCACATCCTCGCGCTGCGCATGACCGCCGGCGCCCAGCAGGCGGGGGTGTCCGCATGACCGCCGCGTGGAAAACCTTCAGTATCGGACATAAAATGTCCGACACTCTTCCCACCATTCACAGTACACTCTTCCGCGATGGGGGCGGAGCGGGGCCGTGCGCCTTGCAACCCGGGCGGCGCTATCGCCGTCCATGCGACCCGCTCTTCCCTGCTTCACCAGTCCGGTCTTCACTGGGCGGGGCCTCGCCCCATACGCGACCAGGCGGTTCGAGTCCGTCGGACTCTGGTCGCGTATGGGGCGGGCCCCGCATCGAGTGGACCGCCCTGGTCTTCGGACTGCCTCGAAGTCCCGGCCACAGCCGCTCCGTCCCCATCGCCTCCACTTCCCAGCGCACCGCAGGAGGTCGCCCATGAGCGGCCGCAGCCACGCGCAGGTCCGCGCCGAGATTCGCGAGTCTGGGCTGTCCCGTCAGGCCTGGATCAAAGCCGAGATGGAGCGCCTGGGCTTCTGGGACCCGGCACACCCCGACCATGAAGCCTACGAAGCCCTCAACCGCAAGGCCGCCACGCTCCGTCGGCAGCTGCGTACCGTCGAGGCCGACCTCCAGAAGGTCTCCAACCTCGACGCCCTCAAAGAACGCGCCCACCAGGAGCGCCTGAAGGCTGCCAAGGAACGCCGCAAGGAGACGAAGCGCAAGCGCGAGCAGGCCCGCAAAGACAAGGCCGCCGCGTGGGCCCGTCGCAAGGAACGGGAAATCCTGTGGCTCGGCCCCGACGTCAGCGGCGGCCTCTGGAACACCGACCACCGCGCCGATCCCGGCAAGCTCGACCAGCTCGGCCTGCCGGTGCTCACCCACATCCCCACCCTCGCGTCCGCCCTGTCCGAGACCGTGGGCGGGCTGCGCTGGCTGGCCTACCACCGGCCGGTCAGCAGCATCCACCACTACGTCCGGTTCACCATCCCGAAGAAAACCGGCGGCGTGCGGCTCATCTCGGCGCCTCGGCCGCGTCTCAAGGCCGTCCAGCGCACCATCGCCAGCTGGCTCACATCGGTGCCGCTCCACGACGCCGCCCACGGCTTCGTGCCCGGTCGGTCCATCGTGTCCAACGCGTCGGCGCATGTGGGTCGCGCGGTGGTGGTCAACTTCGACCTGAAAGACTTCTTCCCCAGCATCTCCTGGCTCCGGGTCCGCGGCATCTTCCAGTCGCTCGGGTACAGCCAGCCGGTCGCCACCGTGCTCGCCCTGCTGTGCACCGAAGCCGACGTCGAAGAGCTCGAAGTCGACGGCCAGCGCTGGTTCGTCCACACCTCCGAGCGCCACCTCCCACAAGGCTCGCCCGCCAGCCCGGTGCTCACCAACCTGCTGTGCCGCCGACTCGACGCACGCCTGGCTGGGCTCGCAGCGTCGCTGGGCTTCGACTACACCCGCTACGCCGACGACCTCACCTTCTCGGCCCGAGCCGATGCCGACAAGCCCCAGACGCAAGCGCTGCTCCAGCTGGTGCCCGAGGTCGTGGCGGATGAGCGCCTCACCATCCACCCCGACAAGACCCGGGTGATGCGTCGCGGGCGCCGCCAGGAAGTCACCGGTCTGGTGGTCAATCAAGCGGTGGGTGTGCCCCGCGAGCAGCTCCGACGCTTCCGCGCCGTCATGCACAAGGTCCGCACCAAGGGCCCCGATGGCCTCCAGTGGGGCTCGGCCAGCTCGCTGTTCTCGGGCCTCATGGGCTTCGCATCCTTCGTGCACATGGTCGATGCCAAGCGCGGGAAGGCCATGCTCGCCGAGGTCAGGGCGCTCGGTGCCCAGCACGGGTGGACACCGCCCAAGCCGCCGGCCCCACCTGCGCCAGAAGCGCCGGAAGCCGCGTCCGAGCCCACGCCCGAGGCCGCCGAAGACACCTCCGGCGAAGACGTCTGGACGTACATCACCGGTGGCAAGGACAAGAAGTGGTGGCAGTTCTGGCGGTGATTCCCGCCATGTGTTTCACGTGGAACTCCAGTCCCCGAGGTGCCGATGTCTTCGAGTGAGAACGGCCACAAGGTCGTCGTTTCCGAGTATGGCGAGACGCCCCTCGACGCCCTCGCGAACCACGTTCACCTCGTGCCACAGTCGTTCCCCGACGTCGAGGCGCTCTCCCCCGGTGATGTCGTCCTCCGGGTGCGCACCTGCGCCGTGGGCTGGGTCGACCTGTTGATGATGAGCGGCCAGTACCAGCACATGGTCGCACCGCCCTACACGCCGGGCCTGGAGTTCGCCGGTGAGGTCGCATGGGTGGGTGCCGACGTCACCCGGGTGTCCGTGGGCGACCGGGTGCTGGCCGACGGCTTCTCGGCGGGTCCGCGCTCGTCCGGCCCACACCAGAAGTACGGGGGCTTCTCCACGTGGGCTGTCATCCCCGAACACGCCGCCATTCCCGCTCCCAAGGCTCTGTCCCTCGACCAGTGCGTCAACCTGCTGGGCAACTACGAGACCGCCGTGCACGTGCTCGTCGACCGCGGGCGTGTCCAAGAAGGCGACGTGGTGGTCATCCACGGCGCATCGGGCTCCACCGGCCTCGCCGCGGTGCAGGTGGCCAGGCAACACGGCGCCACGGTCATCGCCACCGGACGCAACCCCGACAAGCTCGCGCAGGTGAAGGCCCTCGGCGCCCACCACACCGTGCGCACCGTCGACGACTCGGGCGCACTCAAGCGCTTCCGCACCGACATCAAGGCACTGACCAACGGCCGCGGGGCCGACATCGTGTGGGACGGCGTGGGCGGCGACATCTCCGTCGAGAGCCTCCGCTGTCTGCGCTTCGGCGGCAAGCTGTGCATCGTGGGCTGGGCGGCCACCCCCTTCGTCGCCCGTGGAAAGGGCAAGCGCGGCGCTCCGCGGGCCAACCAGCTGCCCACCAACATCATCCAGATGAAGGGCCTCGACATCCTCGGCTGCCCCGCGGTCATCGCCACGAAGTTCGACCCCACCCTGCGCCCACGGCGCCTGAAGTGGATCTTCGAGCAGGTCGAGGCGGGTCACATCCAGCCGCACGTGGGCCCGGCCTTCCCGCTCACGGACTTCGACCGGGCGCTGCGCGAGAAGTGGCGCAGCGCGTTTGTGGGCGGCTGTGTGGTGCATCCGTAGTTCGGAGGGGCCCCATCCGCCCTTCGGGCACCTTCCCCTGAAGGGGAAGGACTGTGTCCATGGGAGAGGCCCCATCCGCCCTTCGGGCACCTTCCCCCTGAAGGGGAAGGACTGTGTCCATGGGAGAGGCCCCATCCGCCCTTCGGGCACCTTCCCCTGAAGGGGAAGGCCTGTCCGAGCTCTACCCTCGGTAGGCTTCGTCCTGTTCGATGCGCGAGAGCACCCAGTCGAAGTCGCCGCCGGTGATCTTGCTGTCGCAGTAGCCACACACGCCGGTCATGCTCACCTTGTCGAGCGGGGCTCCGCAGCTGGGGCACTCGTCGAGACCGTGCTCGGCCGTGCGCCGGGTGGACCCCACGGTGCGCACGAAGGTCCAGTACTCGCTGAAGATGCGGGGGTCGGTCTGGCTGCCGCCCACCACGGTGCCGTCTTCGCGCTCGGTCCAGTCGCACATCCGACCGAACACGCGCACGGTGATGGTCTCGAACCAGGCGTCGCGGGTGACCTTGGCCACGTCGACCCGGTCGACCCCGATGCCGGTCATGCGGTTGAACAGGCCGCCGCGGACGTACCGGGCCATCCAGAAGCGGTGGACCTGGAACAGGGCGTCGGTCTGGTAGGCGCGGGAGTCTTCGAGCTTGCGCTCGGCCCACGAGGTCTGCATCGACAGGAAGACGTGCCGCACCCGCGCATCGAAGTCGGACCACGAGAAGTCGGGGTGCCGGTTGATGAACGCGCGCTTGGCGACGGCGAGGTCGGGGGCCAGCACGGTGGACCGACGGGTGCCGGGCTCGACCCCACCGCCCATGTGCAGCTCGACGGAAGGCAGCGGCCGGTCGAGCACCACGCGGAGGTCTTCGACTTCCCATTGCGTCTCGCCGCCGGTGCGGAGCGTGCCGCAGGACGGACACGTGCCGTCGAGACCGGGCTCGGTGGGGTCGCCACACGCCGAGCAGCACAGGGTGCGCATGCGGTCGGGGCCTGGCGAGTGCACGCCGGTGCGACGGCCGAGCGTCCAGACCTCGTGCCGGAGCCACTGGACGGCGTTGCCGTGGGCGTCGGTGCCCACGAGGTTGACCTCGCAGACCACTTCCACGTTGGTACGCTTGCCTTGGATGGCCACATCCGACAGGCGGGTGGCCCCGAAGATGACGTCGTCGACCTTGGCCGGGCTGGTGGCCAAGACCTTGGCCACGGCACCTTCCGTCATCCAAGGGCGGAGGCTGTCGGTGGTGCCGGTGGGCGCCAGCTGCCGCGCGGTGGTGTAGAGCCGCTGGAAGAAGTCGATGAAGAGGGTCTCGGAGAAGCCGGGGTCGAGGTCGGTGAGCTGGTCGCGGACCGGACGGACCGGGCGCGGAGCCGGAGACTGCGATGGGGTCCAGCCGTGGTCGACGGTGGTGCGCCGGGCCTTCTGCTCCTGCTGCGTGCGGTAGATGGTGATGCCGATGAAGATGAGCAGCACGGGAATGCCGATCATCGGGTGCTCGAACAGCAGCCACAGGATGAGGCCCGCGGCGTCGCCACCACCACCACCACCGCCACCGCTACCGGACGACCGGCCGGAGCCACTGCTGTAGGACTGCCCACCACCCACACGGGCATCGGCGTCGAGGGCACCGATGGCGAGGCCCACCAGCACAGCGACCAGAGCGCCGTGGAGGACGGGGTTGGCCGACACACGGGCCATCACCCGCAGCAGACGTGCGTGGAGGGCGGTCATGCGCGCACCCGGGGGGCGTCGGGGAGCTCGTCGGGGTTGTCGTCGGGGTTGGCCGGCAGGTGCACGGCCAGGGTGCGGCCGATGGTGCGCAGCCCGTTGAGGAAGGCGTCGAGGTCGCGGGGACCGGGGGCCGCCTTCTCTCCACACCACGGCAGTGCGGCCCACTCACCCGGTGGGACCTGTGCTTCGATGCCACCATCCGCGAGGACCGACACGCGCCCCTCGATGCCCGAGATGTAGACCAGGAGGCCGGTGCGGTCGCGGGTGCCGTGCACCATCTCTTCGGTGAAGGCGGCAGCGGCTGCGCGGGCGACGATGGCCCGGCCCTGGTCGGGCGGCAGCAGCTTGTCCATCACCTTCTGCGACCGCGGCACGAGGTAGGCCACGAGCCCGCCGACGAGGGGCAGCTCGAGGAGCATCCATCCCGCCGAGAAGTCCCATGGCAGCACCACCATGAACATCAACAGCAGCCATGCCGCGGCAGCTCCGGCGGCAGCGCCCACCCAAGCGTGGCGGGCCGAGCGGCTGGCCGCGACCACGACGACCTCGGCGGAAGTGGACTGCTCGATCTCGCCCACCACACGGGTGACGGACTCGACGAAGCGAGGGTCGGTGTGCAGCACGGAGCCTCCTGCGGACGGCCCCTCTATTCCGTCTGACGCCGCCGAGCCCTCCCGACGCTTCAGCCGCCGTCGCCAATCCCCTCCACGCCGTACAACACGTAGAGGCTCCCTTCTCCGGAGGCCCCCGCGTCGTTCGCTCCGATGAGCAAGTCGCCGAGACCATCGCCGTCCACATCGCCCCCGGCCACCGAGTGCCCGAAGCTGTCGCCGGCGCTGTCGCCCATCATCGAGAACACCGCATCTGAGGGCATCCACAGCACGCCCGACAGACCATCTCCAAGCACCAGGTGGGCCGAGCCCGCGGTGTAGCCAGCCGTGTCGTCGCCGTAGCAGCCCACGACGAGATCATCGGCCCCATCGCCGTTCATGTCGGGCAGCACGGCAGTGTCCTTGCCACAGTAGTCGTAGGCGGTCTGGCCCACGAGGCGTGCATCGGCATCGTCGGCGGTGAGGTCGGCGGAGAACCCCGTGCTTGCGCCGTAGAACACAAACACTGCCCCAGCGTTGGTGGCGGCCTGGTCCCAGTAGTAGGCCCCCACCACCAGATCGTCGACGCCATCGCCGTTTACATCGCCACCGTGGTCGGCGACCGCGTACCCGAAGTACGAGTTGCCGCCGGCGTAGGAGGTCCCCAGCACAGTCATGTCGGCATCGTCCACCGACGTGGTGCCCGAGCGACGTGTGCCGCCCTCGAACAGGTACACCGCGCCCACATCATCGTCGGTGTCGTCCACCTTGTAGGCCCCCAGCGCCAGGTCGTCGGTGCCGTCCCCGTCGAAGTCGACGTGTCCGAGGCCATACCAGTGGCCCAGGGCGTCGCCCGAGCCCGCCCCATCGAAGGACGGCACGTTGGCCAGGTCGCCCGACGCCAAGGAGGTGCTGCCATACACCAGGTACACGGTGCCGGCGTTGGAGGCGCCGTCGTCGCTGTCTGGCGCCCCCAAGAGCAGGTCTGCGAGGCCATCTCCGTCGTGGTCACCGGCGGGCGCCAGGCCGTGGCCCAGGTTGTCGTTGCGGTCTTCGCCGTCCCACTCCACATCTGCGGTGCCCAGCAGGCTGGTGGACCCGAGCGAGGTGCCTCCGAACACCAGGTAGGCCCGGCCGGCGTCCGTGGAGTCTCCGTCGACTTCCTTGGCACCAAACAGCAGGTCGTCGAAGCCGTCGCCGTCGACATCGCCTGCGCCCGCCACCTTCTCGCCCATCGTGTCGCCCGTGTCCGCGCCGGTCCACGACACCACCGACCCCAGGCTGCCCCCGCTCAGGCCATCGGCACCGGTCACCAGGTACACCTTGCCGGCGTTCACCCCGCCATCGGTGTTGCTCGGCGCCCCCACGAGAACGTCCCCGAGGCCGTCTCCGTCCACGTCGCCAGCAAAGGCCACGCTGCGTCCGGCGAGGTCGTTGCCCGACTCTCCAGTCCACTGCGCATCCAGCTCCGACGCATCCAGCTGCCCGCCGGCACACACCACAGGCTCCAGCGTGTCGCAGTCGTTGTCGACACCATCGCCGCATTCATCCACCGCGTCGGGATGCACCGTGTCGTCGAGGTCGTCGCAGTCGCCCCCCATTGCAACCCGGTCGGTGGGCTGGGCACACCAGGCTTCCGGCGCGTCCGAGTCGCCAAATCCATCGCCGTCTACGTCCGGGTAGAAGTCGGTGGTGGTGGTGCGGTCCAAGCCGGCGTCATCGTCGTCCACCAGGTCGTCGCAGTCGTTGTCGATGCCGTCGCAGACCTCCACCACACCCGGGTGCACGTCCGCGTCTCGGTCGTCGCAGTCGTGGTCGTCGCGTGTTCGGCCCATGGGTTGGTCGCACTGGTACACAGCGTCGTCGGGGTTGCCGTACCCATCGTCGTCGGTGTCGGCGTACCAAGCCGTCTCGGGGTTCAGAGCGTCGTTGGTGTCGTCGCAGTCATCGCCGTTGTCGACCGTGTCGGGGTCGGTGGGACAGCCCTCGTAGGCGTCGTCGGGGTTGCCGTAGCCGTCTCGGTCGCGGTCGGGGTAGCGGGTCTCGACGGTGGACAGGTCGAGGCTGTCGTCGTCGAGATCAACCTGCTCATCGCAGTCGTCGTCTACGCCGTTGCACACCTCCAGGGCGTCGGGGTGCACCGCGTCGTCCGAGTCGTCACAGTCGGTGACCGTTGCATAGTGGTCGAGGGGCTGCAGACACGCATCTTCACTGCTCGCATCGCCCGCATGACCGTCGCCATCCGCGTCTTCGAACCACTCGGTGGGACCTTGGACCGCCGGGTTCGTGTCGTCGCAGTCTTCGCCCGCAGGCCAACCATCGCCATCGGCGTCGTCGTCGGACGGCTCACCCGTGTCGCCCGTGTCGTTCTCGATGACCTCGCCGCTTTGGTTCACGTCGGCGGGGGACCCTTCGGACTTGGGTGTACACCCCACCGCCCAGAGCAGGGCCACAATCCGCGCACGTGGGGACATCCCAAGCTCCAGCCGTCGGTTCGATTGTGTGGTTCGGTTCGCGAGCCGTTGGGTTGCAGTCTACCTGCGAGAAGGGTCACCCGGGACAGGTCGACAGCAACGTGCAACCATCTTGCGGTTCTGCACATCCGACAACAGATCTCCAGCAGACCGAGATGTCGCCGAAATCGGCACCTCGTGTGCACCTCAACTCAACCGAACCCCATGAATACGTCATCTTGGTGCCTGGCACACCTCCTGCAATGCCACCTGGCGTACCCTGGAGGTCACCATGTCGAACGTCCGCCGCTCCCTCTCCCGCGCACTTCCGCTCATCACCCTCGCGGGTCTGCTCGTTGGCTGCCCCGCTGTCGAGCCGATCGAGCCCGAGCCGGTCCAGCCAGCCCCCCGATCTGGCGTCTGGGGACTCCACATCGCCGAGCTGCACGCAGACGGCATGTGCGCCGACTTCGCACCCGCCATCGAAGGCCGGGTGGTGCGTCTCGACATCGATGCCGAAGACAGCGGTGAGCTGGTCGCAGGAGTTCTCGGTCTCGACATGTTCGGCGGCCACAACGACGGCTTCGTGTGGGCCGACGCCGAGCTTCCACTGCCCTGGTGGGGCTACGGCTGGGAAGACCCGGTCATCTGCGAAGGCGATGAAGACGTGGACGAAGGCATCGACGGCAGCCCGGGCGAAGATGTGGAGGAGCCGCCCTGCGCCATCTACGTGGGCGACGAAGAAGAGGAGTACTGCGAGCTTCCCGAACCCGAGCCCGAGCTCGACGCCGGCATCTACGTGTCGTTGAACGCGGAGCTTCGCCACTCGGAGGCCATGCAAGGCGACCTCATCGTCACCGTGTCGAATGGCTGGGCCGCGTGCTCCTTCGAGGCCATCGTGGACGCCGCCTACCTGGGCGAAGACGCGGACTTCGGCGACGACGACGTCTCCATCCTGCCCGTCGAGCCCGGTGAGCCCGGTGAGCCCCTGCCGATGGAAACCGAAGGGCACCCCGCCGAGGACTGATCTGTCGTCTCGAAAAAACCCGGGGACACGTTCGAATGTCCCCGGTGTTGAGACGTCGTCGAGGCCAAGACTGGACTGGTCAACGCCTCGATCCGTTCCCTCGGACAGACCGTCCATCCCCTGGAGGAACCATGCATCACGACCGCGTCTCTGCCGACATCGACTCTGCAGCCGACCGCATCACCGACGCCGTCATCGGCCTGGGCGCCCTGTCGGTCCTGATGATGACCGCGGTGGCGGTGCTCACCGGGTAGACCCCACGGTGGGCTCGCCCTCCACTCCGCACCGATGTCCGTGGGCTGGGCGGTCAGGTGACCGTGTAGCGGGTCATGCGGCCGTCGCGCTCGCACGTGAGCTTGGCTTCGTGGGCGAGCCAGCCAAGCGCCATGTCGACCTCGCGGTTGTTGAGGCCGGTGACCTTGCGGACCGCGGATGCGGTGCTGCCGGGGTTGTCGACGAGCACGCGGTAGACGATGCCAGCGTGCGACCCGATCTGGTGGCGAAGCAGGGTGTCCATGGGGACCTCCGGGGGTTGCGGCGTCCGTAACTCAACAGAGAGTCACGCCGCAAGAGGCTGGACGGCGATGCTCTCCGTGGTCGCCACCGCTCAGGGGGCAGGCGCAGGCGTTCCCGGCTCCAGCTCGGCCGCCGCCCGCGCTGCCAGCTCCGCGCGCGCCACATCACGCTCGTTCTCGGCCACATCACGGGCCGTCTCGGCTTCAATCCGCAAGCTCACCTCGGCCGCAAGCAGCTTCTCCAGCTTCTCGCGAGCGGCTTCACTCGCCGCCAGGCGGGCCTCCGACCGGGTCCGGGAGGCCTCCGCTTCGGCCATCCGTGTGGCCATCGACTCCAGGCGGTGCTGGGTGTCCTGTCGGGCGGCATCGGACAGAGCCTGCGCCTGCTCGGCATCCTGGCGGGCCCGAATCTCCTCGGCCGCCAGCCGTTCCGCGGCGGTCTGCCCCGCTTGGGCCGCATCCCGTGCCTGCTCGGCGGCCTCGCGCTCCTGCTCGGCATCCTTCTGAACCTTCCGCGCCACGTCGGCCTCGGCCTCGGCATCCGCCCGTGCCGCTTCGGCCTCCAGCTTGAGCGCCTCGGCCCGCCGCTGGGCAGCCCCCGCCGACTCGGCCGCAGTCACGGCAGCCACCCGTCGTTCCTCCGCGGCATCCACCGATGTCAGCAGGAGCTGGCGACGGGTCTCCAGCTGCTGCACCAGCCCGGCAAACACCGCCAACGCAACCGCCAACACACCCAGTGCCACGGCAGTCTCGCGGTTTCGGCGCGCCGCCAGCACCAGCCGCAGGAACGGCCGCGCACCATCGTTGGAGGTGGCGTGGTGGGTGACAAAGCGGTCCAGGTCGGCCGCCAGCGCCCCCGCGGTGGGGTACCGGTCCGACGGATTCCGGGCCATCGCGCGCTCGACGATGCGTACCAGCCGCGGCGGACCCTCCAGCTTGGGCGGCGGACCGCCCCGCACTTGCAGCAACACATCCATCGCCCCACCCACGCCCTTCAGCTCGTGGGGACGGTAGGGCGGGCGGCCCGAGACCAGCGTGTAGAGCGTGGCCCCCAGCCCGTACACATCGCTGGCCCGACCCGGCACCTCTCCACGGGCCTGCTCGGGCGCCATCCACGCCGGCGTGCCCACCACCGCACCGGCCGGTCCGTCGCACTCCACCGTGATGGTCTCGGTAGCAGGCGTGAGGGGACCGGCAGGCGGGGCGAACTGGGCGACTGCAAGGCCGAAGTCGGTCACGAGAACCCGCCGGCTGACGGGCTGGAGCAGCAGGTTGGCAGGCTTGAGGTCGCGGTGGAGCACGCCTACACGGTGTGCAGCATCGACCCCCCGTGCAGCATCGGCGATGAGTCGAGCGGCTTCCGATGCGTCGAGCCCGCCTACCTCGCGCGACAGGGCATGGCCCACCACCAGCTCTTCTTCGCCAGCGTGGTCGGGCCGGTACTCGGCGCACAGCTGCATGTCGACGAAGCACGTGCCGTCGTCGAGGCGACCGGCCTCTCGCACGCGCACCACGTGGTCGGAGATGATCTGAGATGCAGCGCGGGCCTCGTGAAGCACGACGTCGAGGGCATCATCGCGAGAAGCCACGAGCGCAGGCCGCAGCACCTTGAGGGCCGTCCAGGTGCGCAGGTGGGTGTCCCAGGCCTGCCACACGCTCGCCGACGCCCCACTGCCCAGCTGCTTGAAGAGCCGGTAGCGGTCGAGGGTCTGGCCGGCGGTGAGCGCACGGGGCTCGCCCACCGGTGCATCGGGGGTGTCGGCGTCGACCAGGGCACGCAGCTCGGCCTCGAGGTCTGCGTCGCCTTCGCACAGCTCGATGATGGCGCCAGAGCGCTCGGCGGGCTCGAGGTCGAGCACCTGCAGGAAGAGGTCGTCGAGGTAGGGCCCGCTGCCCATCGTTCCCGTGCCATCGAGGGTGCGACCGGAGCCGAACTCGACGGTCTCGCCGGCCCCTCTCGGGACGAGCCTCAGGTGGGGAGCATCGGCCATGGCGACTCAGGCCTCGGAGACACGGGTGCCGAGCCTGGCCGACAGCCAGGCGCGCACGAACCGGATGTCGGCGGTGACGGTGGACTTGGGAAGGCCGAGCAGCGTGGCAATCTCGCCGCCCGACAGCCCCGCGTAGAAGGCATAGCGGCAGACCTCGGCCTTGCGTGCGCCGGCCCGAACCCGCGCCTCTCCCGACGCGAGACTGGTGAGCAGGCGGTCGATCTCGATGAGGCCGGCGGGGTCTTGCTCGAGCATCAGGCTGGCGTCTTCGAGCTGCATGCGGCCGGTGGGGTCGGGGCGCTTGGCCGCACGGCGCTTGCGGGCGTGGTCGACCAGCTCGCGCCGCATGTTGAGCACTGCCAGGGCGAGCACCTCTTTGGGCGACTCGGTGGCGAGCGGGGCGAGGTCGCCGTTGAGCAGCCGCGCCCAGGCCTGGTGCACCAGCTCGCAGCTCTCCAGAGTGTGGAGGTACGGCTCCTGCCGAAGCATCCGGCGCGCGGTGCGGCGCAGCTCGGTGTAGACGGCGGCGAGGTCGGGGGCGTCGGACGGACGAGACATGGGGCGCAAGCGGGGTGCGGTGGACAGCATGGGGACTCCAGTGCCTCCTACAGCGTGAGCAGGGGTGCCGGCGACCAGACCCGCCGCGACAAAGTCTCATTTCTGGTTTTCTGCAGGTGGGATAGCGCTCGGCAGCGGACCGACGCTGTCCGCCTGGAGGTTCGATGTTCTTCGGTGTCTTCGACCGCGGTGCCAAGGCCCGCATGGTGGACGCAACCAAGGCGCTGCCCGGCCGCGACGCACGCCCGTTCTTCGTCGCCGACACCCACGCGGTCCACGGCACCCGCACCATGGCGCCGTTCCCCGAGGGCACGCGCACCGCCATGTTCGGAATGGGCTGCTTCTGGGGGGCCGAGCGCATCTTCTGGCAGCTCGACGGCGTGGTCTCCACGGCCGTGGGATACGCCGGCGGCTTCACCAAGCACCCCACATACAAGGAAGTGTGCACCGGACAGACGGGCCACAACGAGGTGGTGGTGGTGGTCTACGACCCCGAGCGGGTGTCCTTCGAGGCGCTGCTCAAGACCTTCTGGGAGAACCACAACCCCACCCAGGGCATGCGTCAGGGCAACGACGTGGGCACCCAATACCGCTCCGGCATCTACGTCACCGACGACGCCCAGCGCGCGGCCGCCGAAGCATCCAAGACAACCTACCAGACGGCATTGTCGACAGCAGGCGCCGGCACCATCACCACCGAAATCGAGCCGGTGCCCACCTTTTATTATGCTGAGGACTATCACCAGCAATACCTGCATAAAAACCCGGGTGGCTACTGCAACCATGGGTTCAATGGGGTGTCCTGTCCCATCGGACTCGGTGTGGATGCAGAGTAGCGCTCGCCGACAGGAAACACCACCCCGTCACCGTTCTCGCATGGTGCACAGACGGGACGGCAGGGCCCGATAACGGTCCAGCCGCCCCCCCTCCGGAGGGTTTATCAATCCAAGCACATGACAACGTCGACCATGGAGGTCTGCATGTTCGCTTTGATTGAACGCCTGTTCCCGAGTGCACCCACCCAAGCCAGCGCTCCGGCTGCGGTGGGCCTCGCCATCGCACTGGGAGGATGCGGCGGCCCGAAGGCGCCCCCGTCGGCATCGTGGATGCCCGACAGCTCCGGGTGGGTGTTCCGCGAGGCCGAGGCGTCCGACTCGCCGCGGTGGGTGCTGTACGAGCGCGATGCGCTGGTGGCCGACGTCAAAGAGTTCCGCATCGTGGGTGTGCTCGACGCCGAGCCCGCCGTGGCCATGGAGGCTCTGCGCTACCGACTGCTCGCCGAGGAGTACGTCCCCGACATGCTGCAGAGACGCATCCTGACCAACACCGAGTCGGAAGTGGAGGTCTACGGCCTGGTCGAGCTGCCCTTCCCCATGCGAGACCGCGAAGCCACGGAGCGGATGGAATTCACCCACGACCCCACCACCGGCGTGTTCCGCGTCGATGCCACCCTCATCGACCCCGGCACCGAGCCCCCTCCCGGCGTGGTTCGGGCGCCGGTCATCCAGAACTCCTGGACGCTCGCCCCCACCGGCACCGGCAGCAGCGTGTTCACCGTCGACACGGTGCACGACATGGGGGGCACCATGCTCAACGTGGCCATCTACGGCGCCATCTGCGACGGGCTGGTCGACGACCTGTTCATCATCAACGACCTCGCGCTCTCGATGGCGGGCGACAACACCGAGCGGGGGCACCTGTGAACGCCCCCCGAACCATGACCGCCGTGGTGCAGAACGCCTACGGACTCGACGCCTTGGCCATCGGCGAGCGTCCCGTGCCCGTCCCCGGCCCCGGCGAAGTGCGCATCCAGGTCACCGCCAGCACGGTCAACCCGATGGACTGGCACCTGGCCACCGGGATGCCGCAGATCGTGCGCCTCGCCGAGGGCTTCCAGCGCCCCCGCCAAGAGGTTCCCGGTCGCGAGGCATCCGGCGTGGTCGACATGCTCGGCGAAGGCGTCACCGACCTCGAGGTGGGCCAGTCGGTCTTCGGTTGGGTGCGCGGTGGCTTCGCAGAGTTCGCCATCGCCCCGGCTGCCTACCTTTGCGGCGCACCCACGCAGATGTCCGCGCAGGCCTGTGCAGCCCTCCCCATCGCAGGCGCCACCGCCCTCGAAGCCATCGAAGCGGGGGACGTCTCGGGACGCCGGGTCCTCATCAACGGCGCGTCGGGCGGTGTGGGCCACTATGCCGTCCAGATCGCCAAGGCGGTCGGGGCCCACCACGTGGCCGGGGTCTGTTCGAGTCGCAATGTTGCGTTCGTGCGCAGCTTGGGTGCCGACCAGGTCATCGCCTACGACACCCACGACTTCACGCGCGAGCGGTGGGACGTCATCATCGACTGCGTGGGCAACCGCGACGAGCACAGCATCCGCCGGGCACTCACCGACCACGGCTGCTGGGTGGTGGTGGGCGACAAGGACCGGGATGGCTGGCTTGGCCCCCTGCCGAGGTTGGTCTCCCGCCTGGCCCGGTGGAAGCTCGGAACCCGGACCTGCCACTGGTTCGTCCAGAAGGAGAACCAGCGCTACCTGCACGATCTGGTCGACCTTGTGGACAACGGCCACCTGCGCACCCACCTCGATGAACGCTTCACCCTCGCGTCGGTTCCGTCGGCCTACGCCCGCATCGAGAGCCGCCGCAGTGTGGGCAAGCTGGGTGTGGACGTCACCTCTCGTCTGAACGCTCCGTGACCCCCCACCCAAACGAAGTGCAGTACGCTCCACCCATGAATTGGAACGACCTCCGCTTCTTCCTCGCCCTCGCGCGCACCGGCTCGGTTCGGGGTGCCGGCACCGCCCTCGGCGTGAGCCACTCCACCGTCGGCCGGCGCATCGACACGCTGGAAGCAGAGGTGGGGGTCAAGCTCTTCGACCGCCACCGAGGCGGCTTCGTGCTCACCGACGCCGGCAAGGGCATCGTGGCGGCCGTCGAGCAGCTCGAAGACCAGGTCGCCGGCATCGAGCGCGACCTCCTGGGACAGGACACCCGCCTGGCCGGCCCCGTCTCCCTCACGTGCTGCGACCACCATGTGTCCCGCCTTGTGTTGCATGGCCTGGTTCCATTCCTCACCGCCCACCCCGACATCGGGTTGAGCGTGACCACCGACGCCCGGCCCTTCGACCTCGCAAAGCGCGAGGCCGACCTCGCCATCCGCATCCTGGGCCGCGGCACCGCCCCGCCACCATTCCTCATCGCCCACCAGCTCGGCCCCGTGGTGGTCTGCAACTACATGGCCAGAGCCCACGCCCCCACCCTCGACCCCGACCGACCCGGCACCCACCCCCGCTGGCTCGGCGGCGACTCGGACCGAATGCACGAGGCCATCGTGGCGGGGAGCAGCTACCCCAACCTACCCTCGTGGGGGGCGTTCTCAACCATCGAGCTCACCATCCAGGCCGCCTCGGCCGGCCTGGGCCTCATCGCCCTCCCCACCTACGTCGGCGACGCCGAACCCGCCCTGATGCGCCTCGACAAGCCCGACCTCCGGCACATGGGCGACCTCTGGCTGCTCTGCCACCCCGACCTACGCGCCAACGCCCGCATCCGCGAGACGCGCACAGCCATCCGGTCGGTGTTCCGCACCCACGAGGCCCTCCTCCGTGGTGAGCGAGCCGTCGACTTGGGTTGAGATACGGGATTCCCCCACCTTCCACGGTCTCACATCTTCTGTGGGCTCCCGGTTCCCCTCCATACACGAGGAAGACCTGGAGGCCCCATGCGCACCACCCGCCTGCTCACGCTCCTGTTCGCCCTGTCCGGCTGCGACGACCCCAAGGCCACCGACTCGGGCGACCCGGCCACCGGCACCACCGACCCGGGCGACGACTCGGGCACCACCGACACCCCCATGCCGGCCGACTGCACGGTGGTCGACGTCCTGCCGCGCACCCTCCCGCAAGCCGGCGATGTCCCCCTGACCGTCTCCCTCTCGTGCAGTGTCCCCGCGTCGGTCCTCGGCGCCGAGCTCGTGCTGGACTCCGGTGAGGCCCTGCCCCTGGAGCTGTCCACAGGCGACACCACGCTCACGGGCACCACCTCCGCTCCCCCTTTCGATGGCCCCGGCGCCTTCTCCGCATCGGTCGTCCTCCAAGACAACGATGGGGAGCACTCTCTGGCGCTCCCACGGCCCCTCCACGTCCACCGGGCGCCCGAAGACTGGCAAGCCACCCACGACCTGCCCGAGCTGGGCACATCCGCACCGGTGAGCTGGGACATCGGCCACGCCGCACACACCGCCGCCGGTCCCATCCTGTTCGGCCACGACGGCGACGACATCCTCGTGGCCACACCCGCCGCCCTGGCCGGGGAAGCCGACGTCCTGGTCCTGCCCCACCTGGCACCGCCCGCCGCCGACACGCTGGACTTCCTGGCCTGGGGCCATGGCATCCCTCTGGCCGACTGGCAAGTTGGCGACGCCCACCACTGGCTCCTGCCCGTCCTCGACGCCGACGGCAGCGGCCGCAGCCTCACCATCCACCACCTCCACATCGTGGATGGCGACATCATCCTCCACGACCACGCCCAGATCCTGCTCGAGCGGGCGGGCCTGTCCCCCTTCGACCCCACCGACGACGCCACCGGCAACCCCCTCCCGCTCGCGGCAGAAGCCTCCATCGACGACGACGGCCGGCTCACCTCGCTCAACCTGATGCTGAGCGGCACCCGCAGCCGCGATGGAAAGCCGGGCCTGGCCACGGTGTACTGGCGGTCGGGCAGCTCGGACTTCGAGGTGGAGAGCTCGGTGCTCGACGTGGCGCTCGCCGCCTACAAGGCCGTCCCCACCACCGATGCGGGCACCCCGGGCGTGATGCTCTTCCACGGAACGGGCAAGCTCACTGCGCAGGTGCTCGACCTCCGGGGACACAAGGAACGCGGCAGCGTGGTGCTCACCGACCTCGGCGAGGATGCGTGGGGCCTGTCCACACTGCTGGTCGACGAGCACGTGGTGCTGGGTGCGGTCGATGCGAACGGAGCGGCCACCCACACCCGGGTGTCGTTCAAGGGCGTGGATGGCCTGTCCGCCGAGACCGAGGTGCTCGAGTTCGAAGACGGCGACGACCTGTTCCTGAACGTGGGCGGCGGCACCGACTCCGGTCCCACGGTGTGCACGCCCCACCGCGGCCTCACCCACAAGCCCGGCAGCGGCGGCAAGCGCTGTCCTTCGCTCATTCGGTCGACCGCGGCTGTCGGCTACACCGTGGTGGTTCCCGGCACCCAGCCCGAGCTCGGCTCCGACCACACCGCCCAGACCTACCTGCGCCTCACCCGACGCGGCACACGCAACCGTCCCCACTACCGCATCACGCCCACAGACTCCGGCCCGCCCGAGGTGTGCCCCATCGGCATCGACGAGCCGGTCGCCGTGCACGCCGCCGGTGGTCCAGAAGGACAGCTCGTGGGCCCCTTGGCGGGTGCACAGCGCTTCGTGGAGTCCACGGGAACCTGCAGCCCGGTCGTGGTGGGTGCGGCCGGAGGTTGGGTGGTCCAGGCAGCTGAAGGTGGCGTGCTACAGGCCATCTTGGACGATGGAGAGCCGGTCGCCCTGCCCCTGCGCGCACACGCTGGCGTGGCGACCACCACGTCGGGCGACACCCTCCTCCTCACGGGCGAGGTCTGGACCGCCGCCGGCCCCGAAGCGGCTCTGGTCCGGGTCGACACCGACGGCACCGTCACCCCACTTCCCATCGACACCACCGACCACCACGTGGTGGACGTCCAGGCCTTCACCCACGACGACTCGGTCACGCTCCAGCTGCTCCTCGAGCGCTCTGACGGCCAGCGCATGGTGTCGTTCGCGCGCGGCCTCACCCTCGAAGGCCTCACCGGCGACCGCCTGACCGTGTCCGACACCGCCTGGACCGGACTGCTCGACGGCAACTGGGAGTCGATGGACCTTCCCCTGGTGGTGCTGCCCACAGGCCTCACCGAGACCAATGCCCTCGACGGCGTGGACGCGCTCGCCGCCCACACCAGCGCTTCCACCGGCGCCGAGCTGGTGGCCGTGCTGCCCCACGACGAGACCGCGTGCCCCGTCGCCACGTGGCTCATTCCCCACACCACCACTGACCTCCGGACCGACCTCGCCAGCGCTGTGCTGCTCTCCACCAGCGATGCGGCTGACTGCACCGGCCTGTCCGTCCCCCTCGCGGCGGTCGACCTGGCTGGGGATGGTGCAGGTTCGGTGGCCATGACCGACCTCGTAGACACCGAAGCCGAGGCACAGCCGCTGTGGATGCTGCACTGGGACGGCAGGTCTCTGGTGCGACCGCCGGCCTTGTGGCTGCCCCCCTTCTCGCAAGCCGAAGTGGCCGACCTCGCCGGCGACACGCTGAGCCGCATCATCATCGAGGTGTCCATTCCCGATGGCGAGACCAAGCGGAAGAAGCGCAAGCCGAGCCGGATGGTGGTGGAACCCGACGGCAGCGCACTGGGGCACCCCCTCTCCGAAGATGCCTTGACGGTGGACGATCTGGGCGCGCTCGGGGACCGCTTGGACGACGCACCGCTGTCGGCCGCAGCCGTGGATGGTGTGGGCTGGGGGCTGTCGGTGGTGGGCGGCGACCAGGGCTACCGCGGATGGTCGAGCGACAGCGGGTTCTGGCTCGACTGCGTGTGCGAGTGCGAGAGCCGGTAGTCGGCCCTGGTCCGGCTGGGTGGGGACCCGGCGACTGCCACGCGGCCGACTCCCCTCCGAATCGCTGCCCCTCTGCTGCATCGGTCCTGCACCATTGTGGCTGGACTCTACCGAGCACATTGCGGGTGCCAAACGGCGCTCCCGCAACAAACTCAAGGAGTCCACCATGTCGTCCAACGCAACTCGTTCCGTGTCCGCGCTCTTCGCGCTGTTCGCCTCCACCCCTGCCTACGCAGCGTGGTGGGACTACACCTCAGATGGCTTCACCCCCGGCGACCACGTCCCGGTTCAGGTAGACTGCGACACCACCGACGAAGGCTGCTCCCAGACTCTTGACGACCGACTCGGCATCGTGTTCGTTCACGGAATGGGCGACGACTGCGCCCCCACGCTGGCGCCAGAGCTAGCGGGCGAACCCCTCTTTCTGCCGGATGACGACCCCCGTCTCGAGGGAGTCAACCAGACACACTGGACACTCCGCGACAGCGACGCTGTTCGCTACGAGCTCTCCGGGAGCACCGTGTACCCGGCCACCGACACGCGTTGGTTCATGTACCCGCAGTCTGCCGGTCCCTCCTGCTACGGCCCCAACTACTGGTCCGGTCGGATGCTCACCCAGGTGGCCACCGTAGGTCCGATCGACGACCTGCTAAACGGCGACCGCCTACCAACGCTCGTGGTTGGCTACAACGGACTCGACGCTTGGGGCGGAAGCGCGACCGCAGACCCGCCAGCCTTCACTGTCGCCCGACAGATCAACATGTTCATCGACGAGTACGACCTCGACCGGGTGAGTGTCGTCACCCACTCGATGGGCGGTGTCGTCACCCGCGACCTCTTCTCCCGAGCCGCAGCCTACCCCTCCATCGAAGACCGGTCCGCTGGCGAGAACTGGCGAACCAACGAACACTACAACATCCAGCGCGCCGCAGCCCATGTCGCGCGTGTCATCACGCTGGCCGCGCCCCAAACGGGCTCCGAAGTGGCCGACCTCCACGGGCGCCTCGTCGGCCACGACCATGCACTCTACCAGATCGCCGTGGAACAGTTCGGTGCACAAGGCCTATCGGCAGCACGAGTGGTCGATCTGGTGGCCGACGCCAATGAAGCGCTCCTCAACCAGATCGAGGAGCGAAACCACCCCGGCACCGCCTCGCTCTGGACCACGCGAATGGCGGTGGCCAACACAGACCGACTCAACGGCACCGACGGCGCCCCCGCTCTCCATGTGCCTTGGTTCAACATCGCTGGTACCGACACGTGGAACTTCCTCGACACCGATGAATACGTGGCGATCGGAAAGCGCGACCGCACAATCACGTGCGACACCATCTCCATCCCATACCACAACGTCACAGGCTGCGCGGAGTCGGCCGGACTGTGGGCCTTCCAGCGTGTGTCAGACATGGCTCCGGAAGCCGGGGGGGACGGCATGGTGTCTGTCCCCTCAGCGACTGCAGTGGGGGTCAATGTTGGGTACACCACCAGCAACCACCTACACAACAGCCGCGGCGACATCTCCCACTCCGAAGACACGCTCGACCTCATCAGCCTGATTCGCTACTACGCCCACGCCGACGGTGATCCCAGCCCCTACTTCGTCGCCATGCTCGACAAGTACGCCCCCCCGGTAGCCAACGTGTCGGAGCCGCTGCTGGAGCCAGTGGAAGCCAACCTCTCGGGGGGCTGGGTCCACCGTCCCCAGAACATCGTGCCTTGGCTGGCCGACCGTGCGTTGGACTGCGACACCGAGGGGGTGGTGGCCAGTGGCGACGCCTACACCACGCACACCGGGCAGTTCACGGTCCAGTTCGAGCAGGCCTTTACGCCGAACGACGCGGTCTTCAGAAAGTGGCCCTCCCGCTACGCTGTCACACTGCACCACCTGGGGACGGGTCGCGTGGTGGCCCCCGAGGTCGAGGGCGTCGGCACCGGGCAGGTCGTGGTCACGCCTGGTACCCCTCCCACCCTCGATACCGATCTGTCCTACGTTCAGCCCGTCGCTGAGCCTTCCGCAGCTGGCGTGGTCGACGTGACCCTGGCGATTGACCTCGCCGACACGGATGGAATCTGGGGAAGCTACCTCGGCGACTACCAGGTGCAGGTGGCCGCCTGTGACCTGCTGGGATGTTCCGAGCCCGTGATGATGGATGGCGTGGTGCGCGTGGAGCTGGATGAGTTCGTCGACCCGGCCGATTTCGTCAGCCCTGCCCTGTGTGCGGACACGGTGATCGGAGGCCGGCGCCCCACCGGTCGCACCCATCCTGGTGCGTTGCTGTCCGAGGCGGTGCTCGAGGCCGCCGAGAAGGCCGGTGAGCTCGGAATGTCCAAGCCCAACACCTACGAGTACGCCGATCAGCCCGTGTGGCCCCTCGACGACTAGGCCGCCCCAACCCAATCCAACTCACCCAACCAAGACAAACCCACAAATCAAGTCTATTGGAAGATCACCATGCCCAAAGTCACCCGCTCCCTGTCTCTCTTCGCCGCCCTGGTCCTGTCCTCCTCGGCCCTGGCCGAGTCCACTGTCGGCATCGACCGCAGCAACGAAACCACAGTAAAGGAGCTGTCCCACGACTGGTCGAAGCTCCCCTGGCTGGGCGATCCCGCCAAAGCCAGCTCACTCCCGCGTGCCGCTGGTCCAGGTCCAACCTCCACCAGCACCTCCGCTCTGCTCGAGATGGAATTGGGCAAGTCGGGCTACTGCACCACGACCGGCTTTGCAAAGTACAACGCCGTGCGCGCCATTGTGCTCGGCGTGGAAGACCTGTCCACCGACGCCCTGACGGTCACCGACAGCTCTGGCTCCGCCGTCGACACCATCTACGGTAGCTCCACCGCCTACTCAGCCGTGCCATGGACAGTGGTCGGTGCCCCTGGTGGGGAGCTCACCTTCTGCGTCCCCGAGCAGAAGACTTCGATTGCCCCCATGCTTCGCATCGATCAAGAGCTGCCGGACGTCGAGCTTGTTGCCGTCACCGCCGCCCATGCCGTGCCCGGCGACTCGGTGCGTGTTGAGGCCACACTGCGAGGGCGTGGCTCGCGAGACAATCCCAAGTCCGTATCGATGACTGCCACGAGCGACACCGGACAGAAAGTCAGCCTCACCGACGACGGCAAGTCGGGCGATGTGGAGGCAGGCGACGGAATCTACAGCGGAGAGTTCACCTTCACTGGCGACAGCATGTCAGTGGAAGTGCAGGCCGAGGGCACAGTGGACGGCAACGCCCGCAACCTGTCGGCTCTTGTGTCGGTGGTCTACACAGGCGACGGCGGCGTCATCTATGTGGCGGGCACCACTGTGGCCGACAACTACATCCGTGTAGTCCTCCAGGACACCGACCTCGGCTCCATCGTGCGCGCCACCTTCGCAGCCGATGATCAGGTGCTCACCCATGTCGCAGTGCGAACCGCGATGGATGGAAATGAACACGTGGCCTACATCCCGCGGCTTGCAGGCACGGAAACCGCCGACCGCGCACAGCTACAGCTCATCCCCTACATCGGCGAAAACGATGGCCATAAGGTCCTTATCCCCCTGTAGTACGCATCGCCGATAGCCTTGGCCGGTGGTCCAGCCTGGACCGCCGGCTACTTGTGTGGGTCGACGGACCCGAGGTTTGGGAGTGGAGGTGGCGCAATCCGCAGCGGGCCAGGCGAAGTGCGATCGAACGATTCATCCAGCAGGCCGTCCATCGTGCTTGTGGGAGCCGTCGCACCGCGGCATGCGCTTGCTGCGCCCACAGATGCAGTCCAGCAGACCCTTGCCCATGCGGATGCGCTCGGTGCACTTGTCGATGCGAGACACCCGCGTGGCCGACCTCTTGGCCTTGGCGAAGTGGAAGTTGTAGGCCCGCCGGCGGCCAGGGGTGAGCCGCTCGAACGCCTCGCGAAACTCGGCATCTGCGGCCATTCGCTCGCGCAGCTCGTCGACGTAGTCGATCTCGTCGGGCAGCGGTGGCACCCGCAAGCCAGCCCGCTCGACCTGGATGGCCGACTGGATGAGGGCCTCGAGGTACGCGCGGTCGGCGTGCACGGCGTCGACGGACGAAAACACCACAAATCGGGCACTTCGCGCGTGTTCGCCAGGTTGTTCGAGCCGTCCGCGGGGGTCGTCGAGCAGCGCACCCTTGAGGAACGACGCCACCGCACCCCGCTTGAGCCAGCTCACGATGACGATGTTCTTGCCGTGGTCGGTGTAGCAGGGCTGCTTCCACTTGAGGGTCTCGGTGAGGCCGGTGGATCGAACAATCTCGCGCAGCACGGCGACTTCGTCGTGCCACTCCTCCCGGTCGGCAAACCATTGGTCGGCGGATGCGACATCCTGCATCGAGGGCTCCTTCACGGGCGATGCCCACACAGCACGAGCGTACCCCGGCGGAGCCGAGCTCCCACGAGAGTCCGCGCATCAACTGCCCACCACTGACTCATACACGTCAGCCTTCGATCCGTTGTCCCGGGTGCAAGGAGGCCGTGCATGCGCACCTCGACATTCGACCAGATCGGCGGACGCCCCGTCGTCGAAGCCGTCCACAAGCGGTTCTACGACAAGGTCTTCGCACACCCGTGGCTGCGACAGTTCTTTCAGCAGGTGGACCGGGACCGCCTGGAGTCGCAGCAGAACGACTTCATGACCGCCGCCCTCGGTGGCCCCGACCGCTACGCCGGCATGATGCCCCGGCACGCCCACCGGCACATGTACATCACCCAAGAGCTCTTCGACACACGCCACGAGCTGCTGCGGCAGGCCATCGTGGAGACGGGCGTGCAGCGAGACGGGGCCATTCGCTGGCTGCGCATCGACGCGGCGTTCGGTCGGTCGATGGTGAAGCGGTCGCGGGACGAGTGTGTGCAGCGCTACCCGTCGGAGCCCATCTTGGACTTTCGCTGAACGACCGCTCCAGAGCTACCGGACCAGCTGGTCGAACTCGGCGGCCACATGCTTGTTCACGGTCACGCGGGCCCGACGCAGTGTGGCGAAGTGACCGTGGAGCCGAGGTGGGGCGTAGACGGGCTCGGAGTCCTTGTTTCCGGCCAACAGTTCGGAGACACGGCCGGCAGCTGCGATGCCCACGCCATCGGCTCCGGTGGTGACGGCCAGCGCTGCAGGCTGGGCACCTTCGAAGTGCACGGGCGACCAGGTGGCGACGATGCGCTGTTCGATGTGGGCCTTGTGCAGGATCCGGGCGAGACCGGAAGGTGTGATGACCACGGGGTCGGGCAGGAGCCAGACCACATCCGTCTCTTCGAGCAACCCGGCCACGGCATTTTCCAGGTCGGCCGCACTTCTCGCGGGTCGGGTGACGACCTTCACACCCGTGGCCTTTCCGGCGGCCAGCACGGCATCCACCTGACGGGTGGTCCGAGGGGTTCGCAGCAGGCCCACCGAGTTGAGGGGCCGCACCACCTTGCCGTAGCGCTGGAGCGTGGCGGCGGGGTCGGGCCAGGACGCGACGGCTTCCACCCCGGGGCGAGACACCAGCACACCCGGATCGACCACCTCCGCGTGGATGATGGGAATCGTGGCGAACTCTCGAGAGGCGGCCCGAGCTGCAAGGTCGCCCACCGCGAACACGAAGCTGATGCCCATGCCGCGGATGTTGTCGGCGATGAACGCCCCGGCGTCGGCCTGCTGCCCGAGGTCGTAGGTCATGACCAGGCCGCCTTGCAGGCGTTCTTTGAATGCATTGGAGATGGCGATGCTGCGTTCGCTCGCATCGCTCAACAACACCAACACCCGCTTGCTTTCCGCGTGAACCGGTCCGCCGGCCAACCCCAGCAACCCGGCCGCCAGGCAGCCCAGCACCCCTCTCCGCGACAGACCGAACCGTGCATTCATGCGCATCAGAACCCCGCCGCGAGCTGCATGTGGACCCCGAGGCCCAGCTCGTCCTCGGGGTCGGTGTAGACAACGGCGCCATCGGTGTCGAGCTCCTCGTGGAACTCCTGATTCTGGATGGCATCCACCTGAAACTTGAGGGCGGCCCGGAGCGCGAAGTCGTGCCGAACACCGATGCCGGCCTTCCGCTCGACGCTGGGCGCGGAGCCCGACTTCACCAACCCGCTCTCCGGCGCGAAATTGAGCACGTCCACGTTCAAGTAGGGAGTGGTCTTCTTGATGTGGGGGCCGACCAGCAGGTACCCGCCGTAGCTGAGGCCACCGGTGTCGCCTTCCAGGTTCTGGACAATCGCGTAGGCCTCGCTCGCAAAGTAGAGCGCTCGGCTGTCGTAGATGACGTGGTATCCGCCGATGGCCTCGGACATGGTGTCTGGGATGACCAAGCCGATCTCTCCCAGCTCCTCGACCGCAGCGCCGGGGTCGACGAGGTCGTAGTAGCCGCCCACACCCACCATCAGGCCGGAAGGAGCCTCCAGCGTGAAGCGACCGGTGACCGCCTTGCCCCAGCCCCAGTCTCCACTCTGCGCAATGCCACCAATCAGCGGACTGCGGCCATTCGACGTGCCCAGGATGTACAGGAACCGAGACAAGCCAAGCGGCACCGCACCGTTGAGGAACACCCCCGTCTGGTGCATGGGAATGTAGCCACCACCGTGGTCTTCGAGGGCGAGAACCTCGGGCGTGGACACCGGCAGGTAGCGGTAGGAGCCGTGGAACGCCTTCATGGCCCACCACGAGTGAGGTGCGTGCATCCGACCCACGAACAGCCCAAAGGCGTCGTCGAACTGGAGCGTGAGCTGCACCTGCTCGATGTCGACCACGACCGTGTCTTCGCCCGGCTCGAACGCGAGCTCGGTGTAGAAGGTGTACTTTCGGTCGAGGTTGGCGCTGTAGGTGAACACGAGCTCGTCCAGAGCAAATCCAGCGGGCTGGGCATCGTAGCTGTCGAGCTTCACGGCGGCGAAGCCGTGGACCTGCGTCTCGAGGTCGAGCGGAACCTCTTCCTCTTCCACCGAGGCTTGTGCCTGCCGAAGCTCGTCGATCTGCTGTTCGAGGGCGCGGAGGCGCTCCCGAAGCTCCTGTACGGTCTGTTCTTCCGAACCATCGTCATCGGAGTCTTCAGCATGTGCCACCGATGCAGCAGCAAGAAACAACACGTAGGACAACATCAGGGCTCCCGTGGGTGGTAGCGGGAAGGGCCAGCCAAGCCGGCTCAATGACTTGGGTTGATCTCGACGGAAAAACCATCGGCTGTCTGTCGGAGAGCGGGCATTCCCCACTCTGCAGAACCGGCATCGATGGTCACGATGAGGCGGTCGCCACGAGTGGACAGGCGCACACCTTTGGCCAGCTCGGACGCGAGCGGTACGCGCTGCAGCCCGGTCCCGTTCACCGCGCCAGGCAGCTCGACCACATACCGAGTCGAGCCGTCGCCATCGAGCAGATAGCCGAGCGGACGGGCGTCATCGCCAGATACCGTTCCCACCAGCCGCAGCTTGCCGCCCACCGCATCGACCGACAGCGCCGACAGTGCAGCCGATGGTGCAGACTCGGCCGTTGAGCCCACTGGTTCGGTTGGCTCAGGTGCGTTGCTTCCTGCCGACTCGACGGAAGGCTCGGCCTGTGCAGCCGGCTCGAGCTCGACGGGAGGTGGTGGCGGCGGTTCCGGAGTGGGCTCGGGAACAGAGCGGCTGACGCTGCGGCTTCGGCTGGTGCGGCCACTCGAGGCCTTGGTGGAGGCCGCCTGCCGTGAAGACCGCTTGCGGGACACGGGAACGGCTGCTGGCGCAACCTCGGGCTCGGGTGCAGGTTCGGGTTCCGGCTCGGCAGCGCCCTCCACGGAAGCAGGCACGGGCACGACCGCCACCGGAGGTGGAGCTGGGGCGGAGACATGGGCCACGGGCTCTGGAGCGACCAGTACCGCGGGGGTGTCGGCGGGACCGGACCGCAGCCACAACGCCAGGACCGCAGCCACGGCGAGGAGCGGGAGCGCCCACATCCACCACGCAGCCTTCCGTCCCGACCGTTCCGCGGGTGCGAGGCGCCGGGTGAGGACGAACTGGGTGCCGCTCATCAGCTCAGCCACGTCTTCGGAGGTCTCGACCTGACCGTCGACCAGCCCGAGGCCAAGGTCCAGCTCGGGCCGTGCCAACGCCAGACGGCAGGCTTGGAGCGCCTTGCGGAGCTCGCGGGCATCCCGGAAGCGGTCGCCAGGCGACTTGGCGAGCGACTGGCGGACCGTCCACTCGAGAGCCTCGGGGAGGCCATGGTCCGGACGGAATCTGGCGAAGGGCGGAACCTCGGCGTTGATGTGTGCGACCAGGACTGCAGCCCCACGCAGGTGCGAAAACGGCGTCCGACCAACGAGCAGCCGATGGAGCACCACACCAAGGGCGTAGAGGTCGGTGCGACCGTCGACGGCTTCCCCCATCGCCTGCTCGGGGGCCATGTACCAGGGTGTGCCCAGGACGTTGTCCACCCCGGTGAGCTCGGAGTTGTCGTCGGTGTCCTTGGCGATGCCAAAGTCGACCAGACGCACGACGAGGTCGGAGGTGCCCGCGCCATCCACGAAGATGTTCGCAGGCTTCACGTCTCGGTGGACAATGCCGTTGTCGTGGGCTTCCGCGAGCGCACGCGCCACCTGGTCGACAATCTCGATGGCCACCCGCGGCGTGATGGGGTGGTGGCGGTAGTAGGTGCGCAGGGTCTGGCCAGGGATGAACTCCATCGCCAGAAAGGGCATGCCTTCGTAGGTGCCATGGTCGAACACCCGAACGATGTTGGGGTGGTTGAGGCGGGCGAGGGCCGACGCCTCACGCTCGAACCGCTTGCGAAACATCTCGATGTGGCCGATGTGGTCGCGGACCGTGAGCAGCTTGATGGCAATCTGCCGGTTGAGCCGAGACTGGACCGCGCGGTAGACCCGGCTCATCGCGCTCGCAGCGATGAGCTCCACCAGCTCGTACCGACCTTCGATGACCGCACCCACCAGGGCATCGGGCTCGCCTGTCGACGCCGGCATCGGCGTGAAGCCATCACTCGGACTGTCGAGCGTCTCGGTACCCCCTACCGGAGTGAACGGGGAGTCGGGGAGGTCCTCGGGCGCGCCGGGGTGGACTGGGGTGGACATGTCGCCGATCGATCCGGGTTTCGGGCACTGCGCAACGCCGGGCCCTCGAAGGTCACGTCGCTGCCGCCTCCGGACCATCCCCCCACCCAGAGCAGCGAGTCAAGTGCCCTTGACATTGCCCAGACCAGCGATTGCGTGCGAACTCCCTCGGACCAATGACTCAAATCAGTACGTCCGAGACCAGTATTTTCACGCGGCATGCACCTCCGGAGGACTACTGGTGACCCAAAGCAGGTAGATACCGAGACGACTTCAACGGAGCATAGATTCCGATCACGACACCCCCACGGCATCCCTCGGTGTGGTGCATCCGCACACGCCACCATGCCCACACCCCCGACAGACCGCCCGGGGCCGTCGGTCGACTATCGTCGAGCGATGCACAATCCCCACCACCCCTACGCCTTCGTGCTTGTGGCCCTCGTCGGATGCGAGGGCCTGAACACCCGAGAACCCGTCCGAGTGTCGGTCGAAGTGGTGCCTGAGCAGGTCCCTTCCGAGCTCACGTCGGCGTGGCTCACAGTGGGCATGGTGGACTTCGAGCCCTGCCCCCATTCCCAGTGGTCCCCCATCGACCTGGTGCTGCCGTCCGCCCATGCCCATGGTGGCGGGCCACCTCCCCCCACCGGCACCGACGTCGACCGCAGCGCCGCCCTGAGCTCTGGAGAGACGGTCCTGCTCGACACCTTCTCACCCACCCGCGACCTCTACTGCGGCCTGTCGGTCGAGCTGCGCCCAGCCTCCACCTCGGGCGAAGGCGCCACGACGGCAGGCTGGTCGGACGGCGAACACACGGTCCAGACCGACTTTCCCGTCTACAGGGACATCACGGTGGAGCACCTGGTGGGAGACGACGCCCCGTTCTCGGCAGTCATCATCACGGTCGACCTGTCCGACTGGCCCACGACAGCCTCGGCCGACGACCCGGGCATGGCCCTGTACGAGACCTTGCTCGGCTCCACGCAGGTCAGGGTCGAGCCACGCTCGGCGCCACCAGAATTGTGATCCCAGCTGCGCTCACTTGCGCTTCTTCTTCCGGTTCTTCTTGACCTTGGGCCGCTGCGACTTCTTCGCCAGGGCCTTGCTGCGCTTGTTCGACGGGTTGCGGAAGCCAGGACGGCCCGCCATGTCGGAGTCGCGGGTGAGCATGGAGTGGAGGCCGACCCGCGGCGTGCGCGTGCTGGTGGGTTCGTTCGATTCGGTGGTCGTGGGGGTCTCGGCGGGAGCCGAGGTGTCGTCGGTGCTCATGAAGTCTCCAGGAAACCGACGCTGGCTACCGCGCTGAACCACATGCGGCCACAATTCCGCATCGGGGGGGGGAATCCGGAATTCCACTGAAATTGTCGGTGGTTTGTACGCGTTTGTGCGGTAAGCTGCTCGCGGGGCGCCCGGTGGTAGCCCCCTCCTGGTCTGGCTCCCCCCCCCATGTATCGCCAGACCCCACACGGGCGCCCATCTTCACCCAGTGCGGTCACGCGGAAGCGTCTGGCCTTGTGGACACCACCCCCACAAGACGAGCCCGGACGCCCCGACAACCCTGCCGCGTCGGTCCCCACGTCGCGGATCCAACCCCGTAGCAGCACGCACACACCAAGGTGAGTGGGGTTGTGAAGGCGGCCTGTCGGAGCGCCCGTCCTCCATCAGGGTGCCGCGTGGCGGGCCAGCCCACACTTGCAGGCAATTGCTCCGGGCAGATCAGTCGCCGAAGTAGTCGGCAAAGCGCGCCAACCGGTCTTCCACATCTGCCGAAACACCCGCTGACAGGTCATCTTCGTCGTTCGATTGATCCGCCCAGCCCGCCTGGACGCGGTCCCAGAGGTCGGGGATGTCGTCGAGGAGGGTGCAGCCTGGCGAGAAGACGGGCCCGCCGCGGCGGCTGAGGAAGCGGGGCTGGACGAGCGCGAGGTGGCGCTTGGCACGTGTGACCGCCACATAGAGCAGGCGGCGTTCTTCTTCGATGGCATCGGGGTCGTCGAGGGCGAAGCCGCTGGGGAAGGCGCCGTCGCCCAGGCCGATGAGGATGACCGAACGCCACTCGAGGCCCTTGGCGCTGTGGACCGTGGACAAGGTGAGCAGCTCTTCGTCTTCGACCTTTTCGGCTTCGGCGCGGCGGGGAGGGTCGAGGGCCAGCTCGCTCACCATGCGGGGCACATCGTCGAAGCGGTCGGACAGCGACAGCAGCGACTCCAGCTCGCGGAGGCGGTCGTCGGGGTCGTCGTAGTTGCGGATGAGGAAGGGGCGCAGGCCGTCGATGGCAGCGGCGAGGGCCGCGCCGGGGTCGCGGACCAGGGGGGTGAGCTCACCGAGGAGGGCCTCGAGCTGGTCGAGCTCGGGAGCCTTGCGGCGGGTCATGGACGACAGGGGGCTGGTGTCGCCTTTGCCGCGGGCGTCGGCGATGCGTTGTGCGGTGGTCTTGCCGACGTTTTCGCACCAGGGCAGCACCCGGAGCCAGGCCATCGTGTCGCGGGGGTTGGTGGCCACGCGGAGCAGGGCGAGAACATCCTTGACGTGGGCCGCTTCGGTGAGCCGGAGCCCGCCGTACTTGCGGAAGGGGATGTTGGCCCGACCGAGGGCCAGCTCGACCGCGTGCAGCTGCATGCCACTGCGGGCGAGCACGGCCTGTTGGGTGAGCTCGACGCCATCTTCGCGCAGCGACAGCACCCGCTCCACCACGTAGTCGGCCTGCTTGTCGACGTCTTCGACCGCCACGAGGGTGGGCATGGGGCCGTCGCCCACCCGGCTGTCGAGCTGCTTGTCGAAGCCCCGGGTGAACGACTGGAGCACGCCGTTGGCCAGCCCGAGGACCGGTTCGGTGCTGCGGTAGTTCTCGGTGAGGATGGTGGTGGTGCAGGCGGGGAACAGGGTGTCGAAGTCGAGGATGTGGTCGACCGAGGCACCGCGGAAGGCGTAGATGGACTGGGCTTCGTCGCCCACCACCATCACGTTGCCGTGCACCACCGACAGCAGGCAGGCGATGCGGGCCTGCAGGCGGTTGACGTCTTGGTACTCGTCGACCAGCACATGCTGGCAGGACCCGGCGATTTCTTTGCGGGCGATGGGGTCGCGGGCGAGCAGCCGGCCGAGGAACACGAGCAGGTCGTCGAAGTCGAGGGCGTCCTGGCGTTCTTTGAGGGCATCGTAGGCCAGCCGGACGGCCTCGATGTCGTCGAGGTCGCGGCGGAAGCGGGGGTAGTGGGTGGCCACCACCTCTTCGAGCGACCGGCCGGTGTTCACGGCGCTGGAGAACATGGTGAGCAGCGCGCGGGCCTGCGGGAAGCGTCGGCGGCCGCGCCCCCCCATGCCCAGCCGGCTGCGCACCAGGCCCACCAGCTCCTCGGCGTCGCCGCGGTCGAGCACGGTGAACTGCGGCGTGCGACCGATGCGCTCGGCGTGCTTGCGCAGGGTGCGGTGGGCGAAGCTGTGGAAGGTGCCGCCTCGGACGCCGTGGGCGCGGGCCCCCACCTGCCGGCTCGCGCGCTGGAGCATCTCGCGTGCGGCGCGGCGGGTGAAGGTGAGGAGGACGACCGCTGCCGGCGGGACGCCCTGGTCGAGGAGCCAGGCCACTCGGTGCACGAGGGTGCGCGTCTTGCCCGTTCCGGCGCCGGCGATGACGCGGTGGGCACCATTCGCGGCGGTGACGGCGGCACGCTGGGCCGGGTTCAAGGCGGAGAGGTCCATGGGGCGCCCCTAACGCCACCCGGCGACCGACCGGCGGACGAGAATCGACCGGGTTCAGACCAGCCGTGTAGACTGACGGTTCCCACCCGCATGAGGCCCATGGTGACCGACCCCAACACAGCCCGCGAACAAATCCGGACCGCGCTGGCCACGTCGCGCTTGTTTCGCGCAGACGACGTCAAGCTGCTCGACCAGGTGGCCCGGCGCGGGGTGCTCGAGACCCATCCACCCGGCACCACCATCCTCCGGCAGGGCGACGCACCCGACGCCTTCTACGTGTCGATCGAAGGAACCGTCGCGGTCACGGTCGCACCGCAGCCCGGTGAAGAGGCCGTCGAGGTGGGCGAGCTGGCGGCGCCCCAGGCCTTCGGGGAGATGAGCCTCATCCTCGACGACCCCCGCACCGCCACCGTCATCGCACGGACCGAGCTGGTGGTCGCCCGCTTCGACAAGCGCGTGTTCACGGCCATGTTTGCCCAGGTGCCGGGCTTCGGTCGCGCCATCAGTCGAGCCCTCGCCGAGCGCCTGGTCGCCACGAGTCGACGGGTCCCGCTCTCCGACCACAACACCGACACCCTGCCTTCCCCCGAGGTCCTCGCCCTCCTGCCGATGGGCTTCATCCAGCGCCACCGCGTGCTGCCGCTTGGCGTCGACGAAAACAACGTCCGCATCGGCCTGGTCGACGACCCCTCGCCCGGCCTGCTGCGCCGCATTCGGGGCCTCCTGCCCGGCATGAACCTCCAGCCCGTGGCCATCTCCGCTGCTGTGTTCGACACGGCACTTCGCCAGGCAGCCGGTCGAGCGCCCGAGCCCGACCCCAACACATCCGGCCCCGTCCACAGCCCCCGTCTCGACGCCCTGCTCCGACGCATGGTGGAGGAAGGGGCTTCCGACCTGCACCTGTCCGCGGGAGAGCGCCCGCGCTGGCGTCTGGACGGCGAGATGGTCGAGCTCACCGACCAACCCATCCTCGGACCCGACGAGGTGCACGCGCTGGCCCGGCCCATCATGCCCCACCGCTGTGCCAGCGAGTTCGACACCGCCAGCGACACTGACTTCGCCTACGCCATCCACGGCCTCGCGCGCTTCCGAGCCAACCTCTTTCGCGACCACAACGGTGTGGGCGGCGTCTTCCGTCAGATCCCCGAGACCATCCTCACCATCTCCCAGCTGGGCCTGCCCCCGGTCGCCGAGCGCTTCTGCGACCTGGCCAACGGGCTGGTGCTCGTCACGGGCCCCACCGGCAGCGGCAAGTCCACCACCCTCGCCGCGATGGTCGACCACATCAACCGCCGCCGCGCCGCCCACATCATCACGCTCGAAGACCCCATCGAGTTCGTCCACATGAGCCGCCGGTCCCTCGTCAACCAACGCGAGATCGGCGCCCACTCGGGGTCGTTCGCCCGCGCGCTCAAGGCGGCCCTGCGCCAAGACCCCGACATCGTGCTCATCGGCGAGCTGCGCACCCTCGAGACCGTCTCCCTCGCCCTCGAGCTGGCCAACACCGGCCACCTCGTCTTCGCCACGATGCACACCGCCACAGCCATCACCACGGTCGACCGCATCGTCGACCTCTTTCCCTCCGACCAACAGGCCCAGGTGCGCACGGGCCTGGCCGAGACCCTCCGCGGGGTGATGGCCCAGACGCTCTGCCGACGTCAGGGTGGGGGTCGAGTCGCCGCGGTGGAGGTGCTCATCGTGAACTCCGCCGTCTCCAACCTCATCCGCGAGGCGAAGACCGCCCAGCTGATGAATGTGATGCAGACCGGGCGACAGCTGGGCAACCAGACCCTCGACAGCCAGCTGGCTCGCCTGGTGAAGTCCGGGCGGGTGTCGTTCGACGAAGCGCTGATGCGCACCCTCGACCAGAAGGAGCTGGCGCGTCTCTGCAACCAACGCCTGCCGGGCCTCCCCGGCACCTGGTGAGGTCTACTGCCGTGCGTCCCGCGTGGCACGTTCGCCAGCTTCGAGCATCGTGACGCTCGCTTCGAGGCCCGCGCTCACCTCCTGGACCGTGTGCTGGAGGTCGACGAACATGTCGCCAAAGGCCCGGCTGGTCTCGTCGAGGCGACTCGTGGCCTGGCCAGCCGCGACGGTCATCTCGTGCATCTCCACCATCTCGCCGGCCAGCCCCTCCACCTCCAGCGCCACACCGTCGGTGGTCTGCCCGAGCGCTTCGATGGCCTGGTGGACGTCGCCCACCACCGACTCCAAGCCTCGGATGGCGGCCTCGATCTGGGCCACCGCCTCGCGCGTCTGCGTGCTGAGGTCCTTCACCTCCCCGGCAACCACCTGGAAGCCGCGCCCCGCCTCCCCCGCCCGCGCAGCCTCGATGCGCGCGTTGAGCGCCAGGATGTTGGTCTGCCGCGACAGCTCGGTGATGGCGCCCAGGATGTCGCCGATCTGGGCCGTCTGTTCGAGCAACGAGCCCACGCTCACGCGAGCCTCCCCGGCCTGACCCGTGGCCGCCCGAAGGCGCTCCACGCCCTGCTCCGCCCGCGCCCGCACCTCGTGGGCGGTGTCCTGCAGGCCCACCAGTTCCTTGGCGACCAGCTCGGTGTCCCGAGAGGCGGCGTCATTGGCCGCGACCGCCGCTGTGAACCGGGTGCTCAACGCGCTGAGTCCCCGGCTCTGGTCGGCGAGCACAGTGCCCATGTGACCGGACAGCCGGCTCTGGAAGGTGTCGTTGTGTTGGGCCTCCGCGAGGCTGGCCGACAGCTCCCGAATCCACTGCTCTTCTGAGCTCCTGCGAGCATCCGCGCCGGACATGTCGGCCTCCTTCAGTCGAGCAGGTCGATGCCGCAGCGAAGCTCGCGCAGCCAGTCGAGGAGGTCGCCCACGGCAGCACCCCGGTAGAGGCTGCCGTGCTGTGGCGCGATGAGGTCGATGGGAAGCCCCTCCACCCGCCGCACGAAGGCCCGGCACGCCGCATTGCTGGCCAGGTACCGACGGTGGAAGCCGTCGAGATGCGGGAGGTGGGCGGCGAAGTCGTCGATGTAGAGGGGACTGCCTGTGGGGGGCAGGTTGGCGCCCAGGTCGCCGGTGAACAGGATGCGGGCCACGGGGTCGTACAGCGCGAAGTTCCCCGGTGCGTGGAGGAAGTGCGCGGGAATGGCCTCCAGTTGGGCGTTCCCGAGCGGAATCATCTCGCCCTCATCCGGAATGGCCTGGATGCGCTCCGCCGGCACGCCGCCAAAGTGCGGCACGAACCGGGTCCACAGAGCCGACATCCACAGCTTCGCCGGCGTGACCCGTGCCCACATGGGAGCCGCCGAGCTGACATCGGGGTCCTGGTGGCTGTAGAAGATGGTTTCGACATCGGACGACCGGCTGAAGCGCGACAGGTTGGACACCGCACGCGCAAAGTCGAGCACGGACCCGGGGTCGAGCAACGCAGCCCGGCCACTGTTCTGCACGACGAACTGGTTGGCGGCTACCTCGTCGCCCCCTTCTTCATCCGCACCGAGCCACACCCAGCGGTGGTCGGCCTGCTCGAAGAGGACCACCGGCTCGGCGCCGGCGACTGGATTGGAATCGGCGATGGCAACGCCAACGCAAGGCTCGGCCTGTGTGACGGACATGGACCCTCCCGGTGTCCACTCGTCGGCCAGAACGCCCCCCGGTGCAGCGGAGACGACGATTCCTGACCCTGGTCATGTCCTGAGAGGCCATCGACACGCAAGCCCGCCGCACAAACTCAGCAATTCCACCCAGCAAGCACCCTCAGAGAGCAGTGGCCGCGGCACACCGCAGCGGTCGACGCCCGGCGTCATCCGGCGCGCCCGAGAAGTCCCGCAGGCACATGACCTCGGCGTTCTGGTCGACGAGGAAGCGCCCGGTGTAGGCTCCATCGGGCATGGTGGCTTCGACGGTACAGGTACCGATCGCCACATTGGTGAGCTCGAGCCACTCGACGTCGATGCCACTCTCTCGCGCGCCTTCGGCACAGATCACATCGGCGGTGCGGGCGAGGGGAATCTTGACGCGGATGTCGACCCTGACCTCGGCGAGGTCGGCGTCGGATGGCAGCTGGGGCTCGACGGGACGTCCGGTGGGGCGGTCGGCGCACCGAAGCGACTCGTGGAAGCCGTGGCGGCAGACGAGGTCGCGTGTGCGGTCGAGGTCGAGGCTGGTGCGGGCGACCCGCCCTCCTCGGAGGCTGGCAGAGACCACGCAGGTGGTGGGGGTGGTCTGCATGATGGCCGCCCGAAACGCGCTGGGACCGGACATCGACAGGCCGTTGGTGCAGCGTACCTCGACCTTCTCGGCGAGCGGCACCTCGACGTAGAGGTCGAGCTCCCCGAGGGTGCCACCCGGCCGGGGCCACGGCGGGGGTCCGACCTCGACCACCTCGGCCACGCCGGCGTCATCGACCGCGGGGGAGTTGGCGTCGCGGGTGCCTCCGCTGCCGTCGTCGATGGGAGACGTGGCCTCGCGCTCGGTGTCGATGGCCTTGTCGGTGTCGACCCGTTCGCGGTCGGGACGGTCTTTTTCCGACTCTTCGACCTGGAGGTTGGCTTCCGCCTGGATGACGGTGACGGTGGTGTCTCCGGAGGGGTCGGGCGGAGGGTCGTCGGGACCCCGCTCTTTGCCGCCTCCGCTGGCCGGACCGGCTGCCGCTTCTTTGTCGGACCCCGCTTCGTCGGTGGGGACATCGGCCATGTCCATGTCGCCGAAGTAGGGAAGCCAGAAGCGGTTGAGCAAGAACCCGCCGCCCAGCACGACCGTGAGGACGACCATGCCGATGATGAAGCCCGGTGCCACGCGCATCTGGACGTCGGCGCCCCCCTTCCGGCCAGCCCGGATGAGCGGGGGGGTCATGTCGACCGGGGTCTCGGGCTGCGACAGTGCTTCCGTGGGCGCTTCGGCCTCGTCGCTGTTGAAGTCCTCGCGGACCAGCGCGGGGGTGGGCATCACCAGCTTGGGCCGCTGCCGCTCGGGCAAGCCGATGGTGCTCTCGGCCCAGGCCGACAGCCACAGCCCCTCTTGTTGGGGGATGAGGCGCCGCAGGCGTCGGGCCACCGACCGGATGTCGGGGCGGTTGCTGGGCTCGAAGTCGAGCATCTGCTGCACGAGGTTGCGCAGGTCGTCGGAGAGACCGGTCAGGTTGGCGAGGTCGTCTTCGATGGCGCGACGGGCCGCATCGGGGTCGGCCGGGAGGGCGGGCATCGGCTCGCCATCCACCAGCTGGACGAACAACAGCCCCAGCGCGTACACGTCGTCGGCGGGACTGGCCCCCGAGCTGCGGGCGGCGTGCACGTTGTAGTCGTCGAGAACAACCTCGGCGAGGCCGCTCACAGACACATTCGACACGTCGATCTGGCCGTGTGGAATGGCGGTGGGACGGATCTGGTCGGGGAGGACGGCAGCATGGGCCGCCGCCAGGCCCCACGCCACCTCGAGGGCCACCTCGGCCGAGGCTCGCGCAGGAAGCGGTCCGCCTTCGAGGAGGCCTTCGAGCGACTTGCCATCGTGCTGGGCCAACACCAGGCCGTAGCCCTGGTCCATCACCACCGTGGCTTCCACCGCACCGATGTTCGGGTTCCGGAGCGCTCCCAGGGCCACGAGGTTGTCGTGGATGCGGCCCCGCAGAGTGTCGGCGTCGGAGCCGGGCAGCACCAAGATGCGCACATCGCGCACCACGCCACCGGGGTCGACGGCGGTGCCGGGATGCTCTACCCCCAGAGCGCCCACCTGTGGCGGTTCTCCGGTGAGCGTGTACCGCGTCTCTGCGCGTTCATCCCACCGGCGCATGACCTCGACCGGAATCGAGGTGCCGATTGGTGGGGGAAGCTCGGTGGACATCAGACCCTCATCGCCGCTGCCAGCGGGGTGACGCGCGATTGTAGAGGTGCGCGGACGCCGCTTCAACTGTGCAGCCGGCGGAGGGGCCTGGACGGGTCAGGCGGCCGGGGCGCTCGAAGGAGCCTGGGCAGCGCTCGGGGGAGCGAGGACACTGGCGGTCAGGAGCACCAGAGCAATCCACACCAGATCGGCCATGAACAGGTGGACCAGCTGCATCCAGACCGGCGCGAGCAGGATGACGTTCACCCCACCCACCACCACCTGTCCCACCACCAGTCCCACCAGCGCAAGCGCCCACGTGCGCCCGTGATCGGTGCGGGACAGCCCTGTGAACATGGCCGCCACCACGGTGTAGCCACCCACCACCACTGCGATGACCGGATGCAGCACCCGCAGCCGCACCAGGATGTGGGCGGTGGGAGAGAGGTCCTGTCGGAGGCCCTCGGCGAGGGAGCCCGCTGGGAAGAGGGTGTCCCCCAATGCGGTCACGCCGCCGCTGGCTCCGAGCACCAACATCCCCACAATCGCACCGCCGAGCATGAAGCCAGCTGCGCGGTCGGTGGACAAGCGGGGCATCGGTCGACCTCGGGCGAGCCAGGCCGCCATCACCATCGCCCCCAGCAGCAAGAGGGTGTTGACCAGATGGACGCCCATGACCACGGCACGGCCGATGGTGTCGTTGTCGGCGGTCATGCGCAGCAAGACGATGGCCGCTCCCACGAGCGACTCGACCACCATGAAGCCCATCGTGGCCCACGCCGCCTTCCGCACACCCGAGCCCTTCGGCCACACGCGCACGGCCCCCACCACCAACACGACCGCAAAGATGAGCGCCCCGCCGCTGGTGAGGCGGTGGGTGAACTCGATGAGGGTCTCGAGCTCGGGGGCCCGCGGGACCACCTCGCCGTTGCACATGGGCCAGTGGTCGCCACACCCCGCACCCGAGCCCGTGGCCCGCACGAAGGCACCCCAGAGGATGACGCCGATGTTGTAGAGCACGTTGAAGAAGGCGAAGCGGGCGAACCGCGCACGGCGGATGGAGTCGGAGACGGACGACACGTGGATTCCGTCGCCTCGGGGAGGGGTCGAGGCGAGAACCGGGGCTATCGCGTCGGGGGGGAGGGTGGGCACAGGGGTGTCAGGAACGAACCGGCAGAGACTGATCCACGCAATCGTCAGCGGTACGTGTATCAATAAAGATACGGTATCCGTATCGACCTGCGACGATGGACACGGCATTCTCGGCAATCAAGCGGCTGCAAAAACCTGGCACGGCCCCTGCAGAACACCTGAACGTTCCACGCACAGGTCCCCACGCCGGAGTTCCCCATGACTGCTCATCTCGCACTCGTCTCGTCCCAGCGGTCCAACGACGTCCAGAGCACCGAGCAGCTCGTCCTCCAGCACCTTCCCCTCATCCACACCATCGCCAAGCGCCTGGTCAAGCGCCTGCCCCCATCGGTCGAGGTGGAAGAGCTGGTCAACATCGGTGTGCTGGGCCTGATGGACGCATGGGAACGCTTCGACACCACCAAGGGCGTGCCCTTCAAGTCCTACGCCGAGATGCGCATCAAGGGTCAGATGATCGACTCGCTGCGCTCCGACGACATCGTGCCCCGCTCCGTCCGCCGCAAGCACACGCGCCTCACCCGGGAACGCTCCGAGCTCACCGTACGCCTCGGCCGCACCCCGAGCATGGAAGAGATGCGCAACCAGCTCGACCTCGCCCCCAAGGCCTTCGAAGCGTACGTGCGGGACTCCCACATCGCCAAGGTGAGCAGCCTCGACGCGCCCACCACCGAAGACTCCACCACCCCCCTGGTCGAGAACCTCTCTCTCGGCGGCGACACGGCCGAAGACAGCTTCAGCGACAAGGAAATCCGCATGGCCGTGGCCCGCGCCGTGGAGCTGCTGCCCGAGCGCGAGCGCCAGGTGGTGACCATGTACTACGTCGAGCGCATGACGCTTCGTGAGATTGGCGACGCCCTGGGCGTGACCGAGTCCCGCGCCTGCCAGATCCGCGGCCAGGGCGTGAAGCGCCTCAAGTACCGCCTGCGCAACATCCGCGGCTGACTCGACCCCACCGGGGTGGTCAGAACTGCCAGCCGATGGAGGCCCGCGGCGCCACGAAGACCCGCTCGAAGTTGCCCACCGCGGCCAGGCCAACAAATGCGATGCGGCCCGTGCCGGGGTTGTCCCAGCGTGCGCCGGCCGCGGCGTTCACGTAGAGGTAGCCGTCGGTGTACAGCAGGTGGTCGTGGTAGATGGACGCACCTCCCATCACCTGGACGCCCACCGCACCCTTGCGAGACGGCTGGTAGCCCACGCCCAGTTCTCCGGCGGTGAGGCGCACCACACCCACGCCATCCGAGCCCACGTGGAACGGCATGTGCGACACGCCGAGGGTGGTGAAGACACCGCCACTGTCGCCACCCGGGACGAACTGGAGCTCCCCACCGGTGCCCAAGCCCACGACGGGACCGCCGAGCAACAGCCGGCCCTTGGGCGACCGCGGCAGCTCGAAGTCTTTCACCCACTGGATGCTGCGTTCGTACCAGTTCTGGTCGGCCGGACGGGGCTTGGGTTCGGCGGGCTTGGACGGAGGGGGGGTGCTGCCCGTGGGTGGGGTGCCTTCGGAGGGCGTGCTGCCATCGATGGGGGGGTCGATGGTGGCGACCACGGTGTGGGGCTGACCGTCGACCGGCACCACGGCCCCGACCGGCGCGAGCGCACCATCGGGACACGCATGGCCCCAGTCTTCCGACCGGTTGAGCGTGGACCACTTCGACGACCAGCTACCATCCGCACACTGGACCTGGACGTGGTGCCGCCCGCGCAGCACCGGCTGCTGGCCTTGCGGCTGACCATCGACCAGGACCGGTGCATCGGGGAAGTCGACCCAGCGGAGGTCGATGGGGGTGCGCTGGAAGACGCTGGACTGAATCTGGTTGTACGCCGCGACGAGGTCGGGGCGCGTGAGGACATCGGGGTTGGCCGACCCGGTGGGTGCCACCACCCAAGCCGCCTGAAACGCCGCCACCATCTCTTTTTCACGCGAGCGGAGGTCGGCCACCGCGCCCTCGGCCTGGTACCGCATGGCCAGGTCTTCGGTGGAGACGATGGTTCGGGCCGAGCCCAGGGCCTTGTCGAAGGCTTCGATGGCATCGCGTGCTGCGCGCACATCACCGGCGGCGAGCGCCGAGCGCACCTCCGTGGCCGGGTCCCCCGCCAGCGCTGTCGCCGTCCACAACCACCACATTCGCGCTCCCTGCTCAGGCCCCCCCGCGGAGACCTGAATTTCCAGCTCTGCACCCGGTCCGTGCTGCTGTGCCCGACGGCGTAACGAACCCGCGGCGCGAGTGTGGCACACCGTTCAGGGGTCCGCTGGACTGGCGGGTGCCAATCCTGTCCCGTAGGTTGCCCGCGTTGGGGCAACGGAGGCCACATGCAGCGCATTCTTCTCGTAGGGCTCGGTGTTGGCGCGGTCTTGGCGGGATGTTCCGACAAGAGCGACACAACCGACGACGACGGCGACATCGATCTCACCAGCAGCTTCACCCCCGGCTCCAACCTCGACGACGACGACGACCCGGGCACCTCCACCCCCTCGCCATTCTCGGACCGTGTCGACGGCCGCACCTACCGCCTCGACCTCTACTCGGCCCTCGACGCCGAGCCCCCCGAGCTGTTTTCCCTCCTGGTGTCCGAGTTCGGCATCGAGCCTTTGCTGATGGTGACCGGCTCCTCGTCGAGCACGATCAACGTCCGTGCCGCCATCGCCGACCCCGGCACCACGGCACAGCATCCGTGCATCCCCACCGACTCCCTCACGGGGTCATTCGCCTCGGCACCCGCCTTTTCGGTCGCAGCAGCCAGCGGCCACATGGGCTTTCCGTACTGGGGCACGGGCTACATGCCCACCCGCGACATCTCGCTGGCCGGCACCTTCTCCGATTCGGGCGAGGAGATGCTCGACGTCAGCTTTTCGGCGATGGTCGACCTGCGCGACGGCACCGACCTGTGGCGCGACCTCATCGGCATCTCCGACCCACACGAGCTGTGTGACCTGATGCTCGGCTTCGGTGCGGCCTGCGAGCCCTGCGAGGACGGCGAGGCGGTCTGCATGCCCATCGCCTTCGAAGGAGCCTCTGCTGATTGGCTCGAAGGAGCCGAGCTGGTGGCGATTTCCGAAGAGGATGTCGACTGTGGCTGAGGCTACGACGATGACTGGTTTTCGCGCGTCTTCGCTCCCCGGAGCCCCCCGTACCCGGACCCTCACGGAGTGGTCACTTGCCTAGCCCGCTGTCCGCCGCCAAGCGCCTGAAGAAGTTCGAACGTGCCGTAGACACCGCCATCCTGCCCCAGCTCTACATCGTGGCACGGCTGGACGGCCGGGGGTTCTCGAACCTCATCCGAGACCGCGGCTTCGAAAAACCCTTCGACGTCCGCTTCCGCGACGCCATGGTCGCCACCACGAGACACCTCATGGACACCGGCCCACGCGCTGTTCTCGGCTACGTCCAGTCCGACGAGATCTCACTGCTCATCCACCCGGCGTGCACCGCCTTCGGTCGTCGGTCGGCCAAGCTGCTGTCCATCCTGGCCGGAGAAGGCAGCGCCGTGTTGTCCCTCGAGCTGGGCTTTCCGGCCGTTCTCGACTGCCGGCTGTCGCTGCTGCCCACCCGCCCCCTGGTGCGCGACTACTTTCGCTGGCGCATCGCAGACGCCGTCCGCAACGGCCTCAACGGCATGGCCTACTGGGCGCTGCGGGGCACCGGGGCCACAGCCGCCGACACCACGGCCCGCCTCAATGGCATGAGCCGCCGCGAGAAGCACGACCTGCTGCACCGCCTCGGCCAGGACTTCGATGGCGCACCCGACTGGCAGAAGCAGGGCATGGCGGTCCACTGGGCCATGGTCGACGTGCAGACCGCCCATCCGCTCACCGGCGAGCCCACCACCGCCACCCGTCGACGGCTGGTGGTCGAGCCCAAGCTGCCGCGGCGCGACGCTCTGGATGCGTGGCTGGATGGGCACATTCCCGACCAGGACGGAACCGAGCGACAGTGACCCAGATGCCTACCGCCACACAATCCAAGAGAGCTCATCGGTCTGGTCGGTGATCTCGCAGTTCGTCCCGGGCCCTCGCAGCAGCGCCGTCCCACCGACCGCCTGCAGCTCCGCTCCGTCCACGGTCAGCTCCACCGCTTCGAGCGACACGCCCTCGGACCGGGCGTCGCCTTCGAAGAAGAAGCTGTAGTACTCGATGGTCTCGCAGTCGGACTCTTCGGTGAACCGCCACGCCCCCACCAACACCTCGAAGGCCACGTCGTCCGCCTCGAGCGCACCTCCCCACGTGCCCTCCTCGGCCGCGACCACGAGCCCGCCGTCGTCTTCGATGACCAGCCCCTGCACGTCACCCCACACAAGCACCGAACGCACCAACACATCCACCCCATCCCCCTCGGCCAGGTCGAGCGGCGGCGTGTGGTCGGTTCCGTCTTCGCCCGTGAGGCTCCACCCCACCACATGCTGCGCCCCTTCGGCGTCTTCGACGGTCACCGAGTGCGAACAGTCGGTCGCTCCGTCGTCGATGGCCACCACCGTGCCCGACACCCGGTGTGCGGTCCCATCGTCGGGGGGGATGTCGGTGCAGACGGTCACATGGCCGACGGTCTCACGCGCTTCATCCTCTGTGCCGTCGTCTTTGCTGCAGGCGGTCCAGACGAGCGGAATCAAGGCGAGCGAGCAGCGGATGCGCATGGGAACCTCCAGGTGAACACTCGGGTAGCAAGTGGCGTGCCACCCCGATGGCCACGGTGTCTCGGGTGGGTGTCCCCCCACCATCGTCCACTTCCACGACATCCATGTCGGCCTCACGGCACCTCGATGTGGGGCTCCCAGAACGCACAGTAGGCGGACCGGGGGGCGGCGACCACTCCGGTTGTGGCACCGAGCTCCAGCACATCGTGGTCGGCCGCACCCACAGCAGGCCAGTCGAGCCCGAGGTCGAGCGGTCCGTCGTCGGGGACGCCGGTGGATGCCAGGTTGCTCCACGCCCGTGCCATCACCTCTTGCACCCGCCAGTCGGCATCATCGGGAGCGTACACCCCCAGGTCGACCAGCCGCTGGGTGGTCTGGAAGAGGTACAGCAGCTCCACTCCATGCCAGGCGCCATCCTGTTCACCGCTCGCACCGACTGGCCGCTTGGAGAAGAAGTACCGGTACACCGGGGGCGCCTGGTGGGCGGCCAGGAGGTCTGCAAAGCCCCGCGAGCGGCACGTGAACACGGAGTCGGTGGTGAGGTCCACCCAGGCCCAGCGGGCCGAGTCGTATGCAGACACCGGGTACAGAGCCTGGATGTCGGGGGCGAGGTCGTCGAAGTAGCCGCGCAGGAGGGTCTCGACCTGGCGCTCGGTGAGCTCGGGCACCCACTGGGCGGTCTCGTGGGCGTTGGTGCCCAGGATGGTGGGCACCGCGTTGTGGGCACCGGCTTCGATGAGGGCGCGCGGAGCGTCGGGCAGCACCACGCCGTCGACGACCGGGCCCCAGCCGCCGCCACCGGGGATGCCAATGCCGCTGAGGATGGCCTGAGACAGGGCAGAGAAGGCCTCAGGGTCCACTTCTGAGCGCAGGCAGTCCAGGCGGGACTCGGTGTGGGTGCAGCCCACGGTCTCGAAGGCCGCTTCCGCTTCGTCGCGGGCTTCAGCGAGTGTGCGGGTGGGACAGGAGCCACTCTGAACCGCCGCCGCACCGAACAGCCCGGCAGCGCCTGGCGAGACCAGCTGCATGCAGGTGTCCACCGCACCGGCCGACTCGCCAAAGAGCATGACCTGGTCGGGGTTTCCGCCGAAGCTCGGGGCATTCTCCTGCACCCACTGGAGGGCGAGCTGCTGGTCGAGCAGGCCCCAGTTGCCCGTGTGGCCCGCTGCATCGAGGAGGTCGGGGTGGGTGAGGAAGCCGAGGGCGCCCAGGCGGTACTGCAGAGTCACCACCACCGCGCCGGTCGCAGCTGCCAGCTCGGCACCGTCGTACAGATGTTCGCGGACCACCAGCTCCTCGGAGGTCGACCCGGCCACATGGCCGCCGCCATGGATGAACACGAGCACCGGGCGGTGGGCAGACGGAGCGTCGAGGGGCAGCGCCTCGGGCGTGAAGACGTTCAGAAAGAGGCAGTCCTCGGCCCCGATGGAGCGGTCGGTGTCGGGGTCGCGCTGGAGGCACTTGGACGGCCAGTCCGCGCCATCCAGCGCCTCATCGGGGCGGCACGCATACGGCTCTGGCGCAGCGAACCGGCGCGCATCGACCGGTGCTTCGGCGAACGGAATGCCGAGGACACGGGTGCCTCCGTCGTGGCGCACGCCCTGCATCACCGCTGTGGACGTTCGGACCGCTCCGGCGTCGAGGGAGAGGTGGGTGTTGCACGGCGGCTCGGTGAGAACATCTGCGGGCTCACCAGAGTCGACCACCCCACCGGAGTCGACCGCAGAGTCGACGGCAGAGTCTTGCCAACCCTCGACCCGGTCGAGCTTGGAGGACGAAGCGGGTGTGCACGCCGCACACACCCCTACAAGGAACACATTCACGCGCATGGGAGCCACCGATACAGGCCCATCAGACCCCGAGCGACCCCGAAATTGAAAGTCCGTGGATCGCCCGATGGTTCCCTTGACCTGTCAAAGCCCCTCTCAGCGACTACGGTCAGGCGTCGCCACCTGGAGGCCCGATGCTCCGCACCCTCGCCGCTCTGCCCATCCTGGGTGCCGCCCTCGTCGTCCCCGCTTCGGCCCGGGCCCTCGAGTGCACCGACATCCGCGCGCTCATGGAGGCCGAGGTCCACAAGCGGGTCATCCAGCGCATCGTCTACGAGGCCCCGCCCATCGACGGCTGGGCCTGCCTCGAAGACGCCGGCCTGGTGCTCGCCCACCTCGACATGGCCGTCTACTTCGCCCGCCTCGACTCCCGCGAAGACCTCCGGTGGACCGCCCGCCTCAGCAAGTGCGAGGCCGGCAGCGAGATCCGGCGCGGCACCCGTCGGCTCATCGACAAGCTCGAGAACCGCGACGACGCCCCCGCCGAGCTCGACTCCATCGAAGCGGTGGGGCCGGGCTCGATCGAGTGCCAGAAGGTGGCCGCGCTGAAAGAAGCCATCGACGCCCGCGACCTGGATGACGGCCTACCGCCGTCGCTGTGACGACCGCGCCCGCATCCGAGCCCGCACCGCTTCGTACTTCTCGCGTTGGATGCGCTCGTGGTCGGAGGTGGGGTCGACCGACGCAGCCGATGCTTTCGCCCGCTTCACCGGCACCTTGGGCGGCGGGGCCTCCACCTGCTCGAGCGCCGCACGCAGCGGACAGTCCGGGCCGCCATCTTCACCGGCCCGGTACTTCTTGAGCAGCGCCCGCGACCGCTCGGCCAGCATCCGCCGCACCTCGCGGCGCTTTCCTTTCACGCGGGGGATGTGCATGTGGTCGTAGGCGGTGGTCTGGTGGCGCATCCAGGCGATGGTGGCCGCCTGCGCGCGTCGTTCGACCGGGATGCGCTTGGTGCGGGCGACCGTGCCGCTTCCCACGGGGGTGGAGTGGGTGGCGATGGCCCGCGCCATGGTGCGCTCGAGCTTCTTGTGGGTGGCGTGGAAGGCCAGGAAGGTGCGCACATGGGCCTCGAACTCCACCACGTAGGCGGCCTGTTCCTTGGCCCGCCGACGCCGACCGGCCTCGAGCTTGCGCTGGTGCTCGGGCGACGACCGCTGCTCGTCCATCAAGGTGCGCGCCTCTTCGATGTTGGCAGCCGGCGCCCACACCCCACGGCTGAACATCTTGCGGCCCCGCTTTTCCTTCACGGTCCAGGTGGGTCCCAGCGACTTGAGCTTGCGCGTGACCCCCGCATCTCCGGGCGGCAGGCACTCCCACCCATCGGGAACATCGTGGACCACGCCATCTTCGTCGACCACTGTGCGGTCGCGCCGGCCGGGACGGAACAGGCGGGCTTCGGGCATCTCACCTCCAGGCCGCCCGCATACCCGGGGGGGCGCTGAAGCGCGAGCCGCTCACTCCTCGTCGTCGAGCAGGGTGTCGACCCGGTCGAGGATGTCGGAAACCTTCGGTCCGACGGCATCGTGGAGAAATGCACCGGCGACCGTCTCCACCCGGTGAGCAGGGGCGATGTCCATGAGGCGGTCGTACCGAAAGAGCCGATGCCCACCCCGCCTCTGGTTGGCGTAGCGGGGGAGGTCGGGGAGGTATTGGCGAACTGCGCCGTGGAAGCACCCCAGGCGGGGATCGAAGCCCAGCGACTCGAGCGTGTTGCTCCATGCGAAGGCCACTTTCGCGTTGGCCAGCTCCACCACGAGGGCCGATCCCACCATGCAGCGCGCCAGCTCGGCTGCTTCGACCGCAGTGGGGCCCGATCCGTTCCGCCGACTCACCACCACGATGGGTACGTCGCGGTCGGGGGCTGCGAGCACGGTTCGGACATACCGACTCACCGCGCCCGGCTGCCAGAGGATGTCGGGCTCACCGGCCAGCAGCTGGCTGTGGAGGTGCGTGCCGAAGCGCTCCACGAGGGTGGTGACCAGGGCCGCGCGCGACGCCGTGTAGCTGCCCCGCTTGGACGACCGGGTGGTGAGCTGGAGGAACTCGGTCTCGCCTTCGCTGCGGTCGACCAGCACCACGGTCTCCCAGACCACTCCGGGCCGGTTGCGCTGGGGATGGCGGAACTGGACGGCCCAGATCTCGTCGTCGCCGAACGACCGCAGCAACAGCGCTCCCTCCTCGATCCAGGTCTCGTCGCGGAGCTCGTCGTGGTCGAGGTCTTCGGGCACACCCGCGCGCCGTCTGTTGCCGCGGTACTTCTGGAATGGCGGCACACCGCGGGTCCAGGCCGAAGCCATGGACACCACTTCTTCGAAGTGCGCTTCAGGGAGCGTGAAGTGGGCGTGTGACGTGGGTTGGCGCTTCACAGGGTCCTCGGGCCACCACCGACGTCCCCGGTGGCGCCGGCAACCTACTCCACTCGGGACCGGTCCGCCGTCGACGTGGGTGGGATGCTGGAGTACGGACCTCCGCCTCGTCCCGGCCTCCGGAGCGTTTCCCTGACCGCCGACGCGCCCGCTTCCCCGTCCGTCGCACGGGCCCGCTTCGCCCGCAGCCTGGCCCGCACCACCCGTCGCCTGCGCGCCGAGGTCGACCCGCTCCCCGAGCCTGTGGAAGCTCTGGTTCCCATCGCAGAAGGGGAGCACCCGCTCGACGTCACCGCCCGGCTGGCCACCTATCTCGCGTTCGTCGTGCGTTGGCTGGGCCGCACCGACACAACATGGCGAGACGCCCTTCCGCTCCACAACCGCTTCGCACCCCTGCTCGACCACCTCGAAGCCCTCCCGGTCGCGCTGCCACCCGCCGACCCCACCCTCGTGGAGCCGGTTCTCCACCTCTACGCGCCTTTCATCTCGGCCCTGGAGCCCGCCCGCCGCGCCACGGATGGTGTCGTCTACACCCCGGCCCCCGTGGTGGACGCCCTGGTGGGACAGCTGGACCGCCAGCTGCGCACCACCTTCGGGCTGTCCGGTGGCCTGCTCGACCCCACCCCCTGGGCAGAGGTCCACCCCAACACTCCGGGCGCATCCCCCCGTCGTCCGTTCGTGTGCATCCTCGACCCCGCCATGGGCACAGGCGCCTTCCTGCTGGGCATCGTCCGTCGCGCCCGCCAACTCGCCGCGGACCGGGACTGGGCCCACGTGGTCGAGAACACCCTCGTACCCCGGATGATCGGCATCGAGCGCGACCCGGTGGCCTGCCTGCTGGCCCGCCTGTGCCTGGGCCTGGCCCTCGAAGACACCGGCCTCGACCCCGCCCTGCTGCGCCGCCTGCCCTGGCAGCTCGAATGTGCAGACACGCTGGCGCCACCCCGAGACTCCCAACACAAGGTGCTCTGGTCCACCCCCGTCACCGTGGTGGTGGGCAACCCGCCCTACGCCCGCACCGCCGCGGATGCCCCCACAGGCGGCTGGATCCGCACCGGCCACCCCGCCTGGCGAGACGGCACGCCGCCCCTCGACGACTACACCGCTCCGGTCCGGCACCGCGGCGAGGGACGCCACCTCAAGAGCGTCTACAACCTCTACGCGTACTTCTGGCGCTGGTGCACCTGGCGTGTCTTCGAGAACAACGCTGGCACAGGCATCGTCGCGCTGGTGACCGCCGCCTCGTTCCTGCGGGGGGCCGGCTTCGGAGGGCTCCGCCAGCACCTCCGCGGCTGCGTGGACAGCATCGACATCGTCGACCTCGAAGGCGACCAGCGCGCCCCGCGCCCCACCGACAACGTCTTCGGCATCACGGTCCCGGTCTGCCTGACCACCGCCTGGCGCGCCCCCGGAGCCCCCACCCGCGTGCGGTACGCCCGACTCACCGGCTCCCGCTCCGACAAGCTGGCCGCGTGTGCAGCGCTCGCCCGTCACGACTCCCTCGACTGGGCCGCAGTCCCCGCCGAAGGACCCGCACCTCTGGTGGCCCCGGGTCCCACCACTCCCGACGCCTGGCCCCGGCTCGTCGACCTGTTTCCGTGGCAGCACTCCGGTCTCCAATACAAGCGCACGTGGCCCATCGGCGTGTCTCCCGATGTGCTTCAAGCCCGCTGGACCGCCCTGCTGCACCACCCCGACCGCGCCACCGCCCTGCGCACCACCCGCGCTCGACCCATCGACTGCACCCCCAAGCCCGTGTTCGGGGGCCCCAAGCCACCCGCGCTCGCAACCCTGCCGCCGAGCGCTCCGCCCCCACCCATTCTGCAGGTGGCCCACCGCTCCTTCGACCGTCGCTGGGCGCTGGTCGACCCCCGGCTCTGCGACCGCATCCGGCCCGCCCTCTGGCGCGCGCACGGTCCTGGCCAGCTCTACCTGACCAGCCTGCTCACCGGCATCATCGGCGACGGTCCCGCAGCCACCATCGCCGCGAGCGTGCCCGACCTCCACCACTTCCGGGGGTCGTATGGCGGCAAGGATGTGGTCCCCCTGTGGCGCAACGCAGCCGGCACCCGGCCCAACCTCACCGCAGGTCTCCTCGACCGTCTCGGCGCGGTCCATGGCACCCCTCGCACCGCCGAAGACCTCTGGGCCTATGTGGTGGCCGTCCTCACCCAGCCTGCCTTCCAGCAGAGGTTCGCCGCATCGCTCCGACAGCCCGGCCTGCCCGTCCCTCTCACCGCCGATGCGGCCCTCTTCGACCAAGGCATCGCACACGGCCGCGCGCTCACGTTCCACCACACCTTCGGCGAGCGCCTGGCTCCCACCCCCGACACCCGCTTGCCCAGCGGGTCGGCCCGCGTCACCCGGCCCATTCCGCCCGAGCCTCCGCTGTCCTGGTCACACGACCCCCACCTCGGGCTCCTCCACGTGGGCGACGGCACCCTGGCCTCTGTGCCCACCGCCGTCATGCACTTCACCGTGAGCGGCCTGCGCGTCGTGCGCAGCTGGCTCGACCACCGGGTGGGACGGGGGGCAGGTCGCACCTCGTCGCCCCTCGACCACATCCGGCCCGAGCGGTGGACCGATGCCCTGACCACCGAGCTGTTGCAGCTGCTCGCCGTGCTCGAGTGGACCCTCGAGACCGCCCCCGACCGCGCCGCCTGGCTGGCTCGGGTGGTCGATGGCCCGCTACTGCAGGCGTCCGACCTCCCCCACCCGACGCCCGCCGCCCGCCGTCCCCCCGCCGGAGCCTGACGATGCCCGCGCCCATCACGTTGCATTGGCCTGGCCGTGCACCCGCCCCCCACATCGCGCCCGGCACCCTCGTCGCGGTCCCCAGCCTCCACCACGGCACCGAGCCCGAGAACAACCTCATCGTGCACGGTGACAACCTGCCCGCGCTGGCTGCATTGGCCGAGTCGCACGCCGGTCAGGTGCGCTGCATCTACATCGACCCCCCATACAACACCCGCTCCACCCACACCCACTACGACGACGACACCTCCCATGCCGCCTGGCTCGCCTTCATGCACGACCGGCTGGTGCTCCTGCGCACGCTGCTGCACGACGATGGCCTGCTGTGCGTTCAGATCGACGACCGCGAGCTGGCCTATCTCCAGGTGTTGCTCGACGAGGTGATGGGCCGGGCCAACCGTCTGAGCCTGGTGGTGGTGAAGATGAGCGAGGTGTCGGGCGTGAAGATGAGCCACGTCCACAAGCGCCTGCCCAAGCTCAAGGAATACATCCTCATCTACGGCAAGCGCCCCGACGTCTCGATCCAACCCATCCGAGTCGACAAAGACCCACACAAGCTCGCCAGGTACCTCAAGTACTACTCCAAGATCATCGAGAACCCCGACGACCCGGTCGAGTCCTGGCGCATCGTGCCCATCAAGACGTTCATGCAGACACGGGGCATGGGCACCAGCCGCGAGCAGGTGAAGGCCTTCCAGCTGAAGGAACGCGCGCGGGTGGTCTACCGCACCAACAACCGCCTGCTCGCCTCGTTGTCCTTCGACACCCCCACCGCCGCCGTCACCTCGCCCACCGGCAAGGCGTACGTGTGGTGGGAAGGCAAGCAGATGCTGTTCCTGGCCGACCACTGCGAGGAGTATCTGGGCGACCTCTGGACCGACATCAGCACCATCAACCTCAACAAGGAAGGCGGGGTCCGGTTCCGATTCAGCAAGAAGCCCGAGGCCCTCCTCCAGCGCATCCTCACCCTCTGCACCCGTGAGGGCGACCTTGTGTTGGATGCCTTCGCCGGCTCGGGCAGCACCGCCGCCGTGGCCCACAAGATGCGACGCCGCTGGATCACCATCGAACAGGGCGACCACTGCCTCACCCACGTCGTGCCGCGCCTCAAGGCCGTGGTGGACGGCACCGACCCCGGGGGCATCACCGACCTCACCGGCTGGAAGGGCGGCGGTGGCTTCTCGGTCTACCGGGTGGCCGACGACCGCGCGTAGACCACCGCATTGCCCTGCTTGCCCACCTTGTCGAGCACCCCGACTCCGTGCAGCGTGTACACCATCTGCTGGGCCAGCCGCCGTGGTCGACGCAGCGCCCCCGCGAGGTCGGCGGTGGTGAAGCCATCGGCCAGGCCGTCGGGGAGCAGTCCCAGCCACGAGTCCGGGCCGCTCAGCGCCACCGAGCCCACCACATCCACCAGCCGCCGGTGGTCGACCGCGAGCCGACGTCGACGCCGATGCACGCCCAGCCGCCGCACCTCGTCTTCGTGGGTGAGCACCAGCTCCACCTTGAGCGATGGATGCGTGAGAACCGGCACCAGGTGCACCAGCTCGCTGAAGGCATCGGCGGAGCACCCACGGCGGGGAGACTTGCGACGGGAGACCTGGACGCCCTCGCTGTCCACCTTCACAATCCACTTGGCCACGGGCACCGGGTGCACCAGGCGGATGGGGTGGTGTGCGAGGAGGTGGGTCAGCTTGCGTCGAATCGACGAGAAGCTGCCGGTCTGCACCTCGAGCAGCAGGCCGTCGCGGAAGACGTCCACCACATAGCCGTCCACCGGCTCTTCCTGGCGGTCGCCGGGTCGGGTGAGCCAGTCTTTCAGCGCAGCGTGCAGCGGGCTCTCGCGGAGCGTGCCCACGGAACGGCGGGGTGGGGGAGACAGGGGCGGACTCCGGTGGAATGCCCCGGTCGTATCACCGACCCAGGATCTTGTTCATCGCGCTGGTGTTGATGTCGGCGCGCTCGGACTCCACCGCCGAGGCATCGGCTCCGGTGCAGGCCCAGTCCACCTTCTGGTCGATGGCCACCTTGCCGGCCATGGCGAAGAACACCTCGAAGTTGCCGATGTTGGCCGAGGCCGTGCCGTAGGGCCCCACAAACCCACTCATGATGCCGGGCATCTGCATCACACCGAACCCATCGGTGAAGTCGGCCCATTGTTCGGTGGTGGGTTGGAAGCGCCACTGAAAGGGACCACCGGCGAAGGCCTTGCCCGCGGCGCACTTCGCAGCCCCCGAGTCGTCGGCTTGGATGTGCAGCTGGACGGCCTTCCAGTCGGTGCAGTCGCGGCGGTTGATGACGATGATCTGCGAGCCTGTGCTGTCTGCAGAGTCGATCCAGCCCGACCCATCGCGCCCCAGGCGTGCGGGCAGCGAGCTGGTGTTCCAAGCCGAACACAACGCGCTGGTGTAGGCAGGGTCCAGCAGCTTCATGTCGCCCGCAAAGGCCGAGGACTGGAGGACGAGGGGAAGGGCGAGCCACATGGAAGGCTCCGGTGCAAGGGGTGGACACAGACCGGTCGCGTGGGATGCAGAGGGCGTCGCCACGCACACTTCCGTCATACAATGGGCGGGGTTGGCGTGAGTCATGCGACTGTTGCCTCAACACGCCACCAGCCACCATGTACCATCCGGCACCACCCCGACCGGGACCACGGGCGCCCCGGCGCATGACGAGGCCGAGATGGACGCGCTCCAGCTGCAGACCTGCACTGTCGACCTGCAACGCGGGGTCGTCGCCCACTTCGACGGCGGCACCACCGCGCACCTGTCCACCCTCGAGCTGTCGCTGCTGCGCTACCTGGCCGCCCGCCCCGGCGAAGAAGTGACCCGAGAGGCCCTCCACCGCGATGTGTGGGGCAACCACGGCCCGCTCGTGGGACGCGCCGTCGACCGCACTCTGTCCCGGCTTCGGAAGAAGGTAGAGCGCGACTCGGGTGCCCCCGACCACCTCATCACCGTGTTCGGCCGAGGCGTGGTGTTCCTGCCCGGCCGCACGCCACGCCCTGCATCCACCAGCCCGTCCACCGTCCTGCCGGGCTTTCTCGGCCGGTTCGTGGGCCGCGAGCACCTCCTCGACCGCCTGCGGGCCCTCCTGGCCGGACCCGACCGACTCGTCACCCTCGTCGGACTCCCGGGCGTGGGCCTCGGCCGCACGATGGCCGAGCTGGTGCGCCGCGGTCACGCCCCGACACCCGTGCACCACGCGTCCGCGGGCGGTTCGCTCCACGTGCCCCCGGGCACCCGCCTGCTCCTCCTCGATGGCCCACCGGTCACCGACCTCGCCGACACCATCCGCCACCTCCTCGGCAGCCATCCCAACCTCCGGGTGGTGCAGGTCGGTCCACCTCCGCTCGGCCTGCCCGGCGAGGTACGGGTACGCGTCGGCGGGCTTCCCCCGAGCGAGGGCATCGAGCTGCTTCGCCAGCGCATGGCCGCAGTCCAGCAGGGTCCGCTGGCCACCCACGGTCTGCGAGCCGTCAGCGAAGCCGTCGGTGGCTTGCCCGCAGCCCTCGAAGCCGTAGCGACCGGCCTCGGCACCCACGCCCTCACCTCCGACTCCCCCGAGCTGGCCCGTGACCTGGCCCTGGCCGCCATCGGCCCCCGGCTACGCGCCCGGCTGGACCACCTCGCCCCCGACGCCCACACATTCCTGTGGCACCTGTCGGGGGTGCGCGGCCGCATCGACACCCACCTGCTCGACGCCCTCGTGCCCGAGCTCCCTTCCGGTGAGCGCCTCCGCCTGCTGCGCGTCGCCACCGAAGCGGGCCTGCTCGATGCCGTGGACCGCGGGTGCTGGTCCATCCACCCGCTCGTGCGCGCGGTCCTCCTCGCACAGGCCGGTCGGTCCACCGAGGCCCATGCCCGACACGCCGCCTACTTCGCACATCCCGACCGGTTGTCGGACCCCTGGTCGGTGGCCCGACATCGCCTCCTCGATCACATCGACGCTGTGGTCACTCTGACCGACAGCGGCCCCATCGAAGCGGCGGTCTCGGCCCTCCGCAGCGCCCACCGAGTCGCCGGTCGGCTGGGCCAGATGCCCGCGCTCGAAGCCCCCGTGAACACCCTCCTCGACGTCATTCCCACCCATCACCCCCACGCTGCGTTCGTCCGGACCTGCAGCGCGTGGGCCGCCTGGTACGCCGGTCGACCCGACGCGACCGCGCGCGCAGCCGCCGCCGTGGGGAGCCTGACCGACGACAACACCGTGTCCGACCTCGTCTTCGCCTGGTGCTGCCACGGGGTGCTCCTCCACCGCACCCGCCAGACCGACGCCGCCGAGGCCGCTCTGCGCCAGGCCCTCGACCACGCCCGGCACAGCACCACCCCCCGCGATGCCACGGCCGCGCACACCAACCTGGCCAACCTCTTCCGCGACACGGACCGACTGGCCGAAGCCGCCCACCACTACGCCCACGCCCTGGCGTCCGCACGCCTGGCCGGCAGCGCACACCTCGAAGCCTCGGTGCTGTTCAACCGGGCCGGCCTCGACCGCAAGCTGGGCGACCGCACCACCGCCATGCACCACCTCGAAGGCGCCAGCCAGCTCTTGCTCGCGGACGACGACCGGCGGCGTGCCATGTCCGCCCTTCGCGTTGCGGCCAGAGTGGCGTGGGAGTGCGGCGAGGTGGGTCGCTCCGACAAGTGGCTGCAGCAGGCCATCCACCTCGCCGACGCCCAGGACTTCACCCGCGCCCGGGTGGACCTGGCCATCGACCTCGCCTCACACAAGGGGGCCCTGGGCGACCTCGCCGCGGCCCGAAGCCTCTTGGAGGGGGCCCGCGAGCACCTCCGCACCCTCGACCATCCCCTCGGCGAGGCGGTGGTGTTGGGCAACCTCGGCCGGGTCTTCCTCCACCTCGACGACCCCACCTCCGCCCTCGCCTGTGTCCGCGCCGCGCTGGCCGTCCACGCCACCATCGAGGCCCCTGCCCAGCGGGCCATCTGTCACGGCTCACTGGGAGACGCGCTGGCCGCCCTCGACGACCCGGACGGCGCCCGGACCGCCTGGCGCCAGGCCCTCGAGGTGGCGTCTCCCCTCGTGCAGGCGTTCTTCGCGAGTCCGCTCTCCACGCTCACCCCCAACCCGGAAGACGCCCTCCAGCTGCGTACTCACGCCGAAGATGCCCTCCCCTCCCTCGGAGACACCACCATCCGGGTCGAGGCCATCTGTCGCCTGGGCGACGCCTGGCAGGCCGCCGGGGACACCGCCCGCGCCCGCGCCCTCCTCCGTCAGGCCCGCAGGCGCCTCCGCACCCTGCCCATCCGCCACGACGCAGCCCCCGCCGTCCGCGCCGTGGCCGCGCTTCAAGACGCCCTCACTCGAGGCTGAAGACACCCCGTCCCACCGCCACCACCACCGTGGCCTTGGCGGGCGCGCCTTCCGCGAGCGCATCGGGGGTGAGCCCGGGCAGAGCAGGGTCGAGCTGCCCTCCCAGCGGGTTGCCGTCGTCGTCCAGCCACAGCCGCATCGCCGCGCCGCCCGAGAGGCCGTCGAGGGTCTTCGGCACGCCCATCGTGATGGTGTCGTCGAAGGCGGTGTAGTCGTCGGGAATACCCATGGTGATGGTGTCGTCGAAGGCCGCGACGCCTTTGGGGACGCCCATCGTGATGGTGTCGTCAAACGCCGTGATGTCGTCGGGGATGCCCATCGTGATGGTGTCGTCGAAGGACGCGATGCCCTTGGGGATGCCCATCGTGATGGTGTCGTCGAAGGCGGTCAGGCCCAGGGCGTCCACCACATCGGCCACCTCCGCCGAGCCCACGTCGACCGCCACCGTGTTGGCGAACACCGGCTCTCCATCGAGCGTGACCTTGGCCGCCACCCGCGAGGCGCCGTCCGGCAGCTTGTCCGGTGCCTTGTCCGCAGACACCAGCACAAGGTGCATCCCGCCGTCCAGGTCGGGTGCGGTCACCACGAGCTCACCGGCAAAGGTAGGGGTCATCGAGATCAAGAGTGCAGTCCACATGAGTCCTCTCCGAGGTGGGATGAAGTGCCGGCCTGCGCCGGTCACACCTCGGAAAACGGACCCGGACCCGGGACAAGTCGGGACAGCTTGGACCGTCTCGTGGGACACAGCCGCGCCCGGTCAGCCCCGCACACGAAACGCCGGGAAGTCCGTACCCACCGCCACGTCCACCACCCCGTTCTCGGCCGCACCGTCGTCACTTTCGGGCTCGCACAGGTACACCGCCACCGCGCCGAGCGGCTGGTCGGTCGACACCCTTTGCCAGCCAGCAGGTGCCTCCCGGGTCTGCGTCTTCCAAGACACGCGCAGGTCGCCAAATTCGTTGGCTTCCAAGATACGCCGACCGGTCTCGCTGCCGCTGCCCTCCACCGTGGCCACCTCGACCGCGTAGGTGCCGTCGGCCGGCTCCACCGTCAGGCCGTGGAGCTCCAGGTGGGCGGCCAGCTGCGGCGGCACGAGGTACGCCCCGGGTCGGTCCACCACCACATCGCCCACGAAGCGTGCGAGGTGGGGGAGGGTGACCGTGGTGGGCGTTCCAGACAGCGTTCTCGGCGTACAGGTGGGAATGGTGACCGGCGTGTCGCGCACCTCGAGGCGGTACCGCACGGCCACCTGCGACGGCGGCGTCTGGCTCGCGGCCACCACCTGCTGGATGTCGTCGGCATGCCGACCCGCCCACGCGAGCGTCTCGACCTGCCACGCCGAGGCCGTATGCACACGACGTTCGAACGGTAGGTAGGAGTAGCACTCCAACAGAAGGTCGAGCCGATTCGTCAGTCCGCGGTAGTTGCTGCCGAATCGAGGGTGGTGGGGGTAGGTCATCCAACCTTCGGCGACGGCTGCCGCGGGGTCCGGCAACACATCCGCATCCATGGCCCGCTCGTCTTCGACGAAGTTGCCATACCAGCCCGACTCGAAGCCACGCGCCCGCACCGCCGCGATGACCTCGGGCACCAGGCGCTCGCGCATGAAGGCGATGGGCTCCGCACGCCCCGAGGCCTCGGTGTGGGGGATGTCGACCGTCATGTCCATGCGGTGCACGGAGCCGTTGGTGGCGTGGTTGTCGAGGGTGAGGTGGGGGGTCCAGGCCTGGCACACGTGGCGCTGGAACAGCCGCATCTCGGGCGTTTCCATGCGCATGTAGTCCCGGTTGAGGTTGATGCCGTGCGACTGCGTGCGGGTGCCCACCACAGGTCCGGGCTGACCGGCGAGTCGGGCGACGTCGAGGGCCCGGTTGCGGGGGTCGAGGGCGTCGTTGCCGTCGGGGTTGAACAGGGGCACGAAGACCACCGTGAGGTCGTCGATCAGGCCCGGGTACCGACCATCGAGCACGTCCCGCACCAAGGCGAGGCTCGCTTCCTTGCCCTCCACCTCACCCGGATGGATCCCGTCGACCACGAGCACCACGGGCTTGCCCACGCGACGCGCATCTTCGGGGGACCGCACCCCATCGGTCGACAGCACCAGCAGCGGAAGCGCGCGCCCTTGGGGGCTGTGGCCGAACGACCCCACGTGCAGGCGGGGGTCGTTGCGGCCAGAGAGCGCCTCGATGAAGGCCATCACATCGGCGTGCAGGGAGGTCTCGCGAAAGCCACTGGACTCGGCGCGCGTGCGGAGGGATGGGGTTCGAGCAGACATCGGAACATCCGAGAGCAGAGGGGAGGAGCGGCAGTAGACCACGCGACCATCGTGGACGCCTCCCCCCCCCCTCCCATCTCGGCGCCTCTGTGCGACACTCCCTCGGACCGGAGGCGTAGTGGACCGACCCTGGCGAGAACCGGACTGGAACGCGTGGCGCGTGCGGGGCTTCGTGCTCGGCTTCGCCCTGAGTGTCGCGCTGGTGGGCTTCGTGGACTTTCTCTCGATGGGCTACACCTCGGTGCGTGCCGAAGCACCGTCGATCGTCAGCAGCCTCCGGGGCACCCAGCTCGCCCACGACGCCTCGTTCGACCGCCTGGTCCCCCTCACCACCTTCCCCCGTCCCCACGCCGCGCTCGACTTCTCCAGACACGCCGTCGAGCCCAACGAAGGCCTCGACACCCTCCGGTGGCAGCCCGATGGCGAGCTCCGTGGGGCGTACACCGTGCTGGTGCGCGAAGACGGCTCCGACTTCCTGGTGGTGGGCGTGCTCGACACCGACGACGACGACTTCCCCGCCGTCTACTTCGCATCCAGGACCACCTCCGCCCAAGCGCTGACCCCTCGCCATGTCTACTGACCGTCCCACCTCCCGGGCGTGGGGCTGCCTGTCCTCGCTGCTGGCCGTCCTGCTCGGTGCATTCGTCCATCGGGCCGGCCTGTACGTCTGGACCGAGTGGAAGCACCAACAGGGTCGACAAGAGTGGCTGGAGCAGAGCGCGTGCCCGCCCGAGCTGGCCCACCATCCCCCTGCCATCTGCCTGGCCATGCACCACTACGAGCTCACGGTGGGGGTGCCATTCCACTGCGAAAAGGACGACACGCAGTGTCGAGAGGGCTGGAAGACCCGTCCGTAGCGGCCTGATCCAGGTCGGTGCGGTGTCTCGGGTCGCTGGCTAGTCGAATCCTTGAATCCACCCGCGAGGAACATCATGTACGGACTGGTCAACCGAGCCATCGAAGGCCTCATCCGCGACCGCTTCGGCGACGACACCTGGGAGCAGATCCTCGACGAAGCCAACGTCGAGGAAGATGGCTTCGTCAGCCTCGACCAATACCCCGACCACATCACCTACGACCTCGTGGGAGCTGCGTCGAAGGTGCTCGACACACCGGCCGAGGTCCTCCTGCGCGCATTCGGCACGTACTGGACCTGCTACGTCGGCCAGCAGGGCTACGGCCCCATGATGTCGCTCGACAACCAGAGCCTGGGCCAATTCCTGTCGCAGCTCGACGCCCTGCACACCCGTCTCGCCATCCAGATGCCCCAGCTGCGGCCCCCCAGCTTCACGGTCGAGCATCCCGAGCCCCACATCCACATCGTGCACTACCACTCCGAGCGCCAGGGCCTGGGCCCCATGGTGGTGGGCCTGCTGGAAGGACTCCTGGAGCTCAAGGGGCTCACGGGCGACGTCACCTGGCTCGAGAAGAAGGGGCCCGGCGCCGACCACGACATCTTCCGGGTCGTCGAGACCGGCCCGAGGACATGACGGCACTCACTCCGCAGGAGGTCCGAGCGGTCTTTCCGCTCTTTCTAGCGACCGACCGCACCCTCACCATCACCCACGCAGGCCCCGCGTGGGCGCGTCTCGGCATCGCGCCCGTCGGACACCCCTGGGCAAGCCTCTTCACGGTGATGCGGCCCCACCTCCCCGACACCCTCCCCGCCACGTTCGCAGCGCGCGCCACCGACCCCTTCCACATCCGTCTCAGTGGCCACCTCCACGACTTTCGCGGACAGCTGCTCGTCCGACCGGAAGGCTTCATCTTCCTGCTCACGCCTGCGGTCCGGACCCCACACGACCTCGCACGCATGGGCCTGGGCCTGACCGACCTCGCCATCCACGACCCCACCGCCGACCTCCTCGTCTACCTCCAGTCGCTCACCACCGCTCTGGCCGATGCCCGCGAGCTCACCCACCGCCTCCGCAAGCGCCGCAGAGAGCTGTCCGAAGCCAAGCGGGTCGCCGAGCAAGCACGGGCACGGGCCGAAGAAGCCGCCGAGGCGCGCTTTCTGTTCCTCGCCGCCATGTCCCACGAGATCCGAACACCGCTGCACGGGGTGCTCGGCATGGCTCGACTGCTCGACCGCACCCTCCTCGACAGCACCCAGCGGCAGCTCCTCACCACCCTCCAGCGGTCGGGCGGCACCCTCCAGGCCATCATCGACGACGTGCTCGACTTCTCTCGCCTGGAGAGCGGTCAGGTTGTGCTCGACGCCACCGTGTTCTCGCCCGTGGAGGCCGTGCACCAGGTCCGCGACCTCCTCGACGTCACGGCCCGCGACAAGGGCCTGGAGCTGCGTGTCCACATCGGTCCCGAGGCCCATCGCCCCACCCTCGGCGACCCCCACCGCTTCCAGCAGCTCCTGCTCAACCTGGTCGGCAACGCCCTCAAATTCACGTCGGTGGGCCACGTCGCCATCCGCCTGCATCGCACCGACGACCACCTGCACTGCGCGGTCGAGGACACCGGCATCGGCATCGCGCCCGACGCTCGAGCGCACATCTTCCAGCCCTTCATCCAAGCCGACGCGAGCACCGCCCGTCGCTATGGAGGCACCGGACTGGGGCTCGGCATCTGCCAGCGCATCGTCGACGCCATGGGCGGAACCATCCGCCTCGAGAGCACCCTCGGCCAGGGCACCACCTTCTTTCTCGCGCTGCCCATGGCCCCCCTCGCCGAGCCCGTGCCCACCCCCGTCCGGGCCCCTCTCCAGGTTCCCCGCACCAGGCCCTCGGGCCCCCTGCGCGTGCTGCTGGTCGAAGACAACGAGGTCAACCAGCAGGTGGGCCGCCTCACCTTCGAAGCGCGGGGCTGGACCGTGGATGTGGCATCGAACGGGCTCGACAGCGTCCGCATGGCCGCCCAGACCACCTACGATGTCGTGTTCATGGACATCCAGATGCCCGACATGGACGGCTACGAAGCCACTCGACAGATCCGGGCCAGCTGCGGCGACCAGCTGCCCATCGTGGCCATGACCGCCAACGCCATGCCGTCGCACAAGGAACGCTGCCTGCAGGCGGGCATGGACGACTTCCTCGCCAAGCCCCTCGTGCCCGGCGAGCTCGACCGCGTGGTGGCCGCCCTGCTGTAGCGCCCATCCCGAATTCCGCTCTGAGGTCTTGTCGCTCGCCGAAGGCGCGGCTACGCTCAGACCATGAATCAGACCACCGGTCTGAGCAACGGTCCAACCCCACCAACCCGGAGCCCGGCATGCCCGCCACGCACCCCGTCTTCGCCGACCACCTCACCCTTCGCGAGGCCATCGCTGCCCACCGCGCATCCCTGGGCGACGCACTGGTGCTTCCCGACGACCCCGAGGTGGCGGAGATGTTCGAGGCCCACGACGCCTGCCACGCCGTCTTCGGCTGCGGCACCGACTTCCCCGACGAAGCTGCGGTGGACACCTGGACCCTCACCGCCACCACCATGACCTTCCGGCGGTACCTCGTGTACGCCCGCCATCCCGCCGTAGCGGGCATCTTCGAGGGCCTCACCGCCCGCGACTGGGTGGTGGGCACCCTCGCCGCCATCCCGGCATCCTTCAAGGCCTGGTGGCGGGGCCGGAAGGTCACCACACCCTGGGCCTTCGACCGCTACGCGGACCACCTCGACACACCGCTCTCCCAGATCCGCCGCACCCACGGCATCGTGCCGCTGCGATAGCCTACACGTGCTCGGTCAGGGCCTTCACGAGGATGTCGAGGGTGTCGCGCACGAGCGGTTCCAGCGGTGCCGAAGCCCCCTGTGGGCCGTCCAGCCACGCATCGAGGTCGATGTCGCGCTCGATGTGCGCCAGGAGGCTCGACAGCTCTCGCTCCACGCGCACGCCGTCGGAGCGGTTGTCGCGGTCGGGGCGATGGCGGGCGGCGGCCAACAGCTCGGCCGGTCCGCTCAGCGGCTGACGCAGCTCGGCCACCATCCGCAGGCGCACCTGGTTGCCAAACATGGCTTCTGACAGCACTCCCGAGCCCGCCGGACGCTCCACCGTGACCATGATGGAGGTGAGGTCGGTGCGGCCCACGGCCCGAAAGCGCAGCTGCTGCCGCTCTTCGTGGATGCGAAACATCACCGACGGGTAGCCGAGGCGGGCCATCGCGCGGATCACCTCGCCCACCACGATTTCGTTGCGGCTGTCGCGCAGCTCGGAGCGGGGGTTGAACTGCTTCACGAGGTCACGCATCGGTCGCCCCTCCCCCGAAGCGCCCGTGCAAGTGGATGCGCAGCGCACGCACACAGGCCGAGATGTGTTCGCTCAGGCGGTCGTAGTCGATGGACCAGTCGCGCTGCACGTAGTCGTCGATGCGCAGGTACAGCCGCACCTGCACGTACACGTACTGGCTGGCCACGTCGCCATCGATGACCAGAGCGCCCGGCGTGTCGCGGGGCACGATGCCCGACCGACCCGCTTCTCCCAGCGACGCCCAGATCTCCGCAAATCGCGCCATCCGCTCGCCATAGCCCACCACCACGCTGGCCATGTGGCCCTGCACCCGGCTGGTGGTGAGGTTGCCGGTGAGGTGCGTGACCCGCAGCAACACACGGCTGCCGTCGTCGGGCGACACAAAGCGCAGGAAGTGGTGGGTGCCATCAGACGTGAGGTCGGTGAGGGCGCGTCCGGCGTCGAGGCCTGCGGTGATGACCGCGCCCAGGAACACCTCGTCGATGCAGCTCGCGAACTCGTGGGCCTCTCGGTAGTCGTGCGTGGCCTGCATCAGGTCGTCGAAGATGGCGTCCATGCGCACATCTTCATCGGTCTTGGGCGCATAGGTGACCGGCTCGGCCTCCGACTCCAGCGACTCCCCCGACTCCGACGCGGCGTAGCTCATCTCGGTGTCGGTGGGCACCAGCGCATCGGCGTCGAGGGCCAGGTCGCCCGGCTCGGGGGGGAGGGTCTCCCAGGACGGCCGCGCCACTTCGCTGGTGTCGTCGGCAATCCACGTGGCGCTGCTCTGCACTTCGACCGGCTGGGGCTCTGGAGGCTCGGACGCCTCGGACGGATGGTGGCCCACACTCGCGACCGTGGACCCCACCACCTCGGATGAACCTGGCAGCGCCACCATCACATCGGACAGCACCGAGGCCGGGGGACCCACCGGCGCCAGATCGGTGAAGAGTTCGGGGTGGTGCCGGACCTCGCCCCACTCGCCCATGCCGGGAAACCAGAACACATCATCGGGAGCCACCTCACCGCGGTGGATGCGGCCATCGAGGTCGCGACGAGAGATCGTGCCCAGGCTGCCGGCAGCGCGGGTGTGCACGTGCACCACAGGGGCGTCGGGATCGGGCAAGGGGGGCAGCAGAGGACCATCCGGGGTGGGAACCCATGGCACCGTACCAGCCGCGTCCGGGTCGAGCGGAGTACGGAGACCACATGCACGTGCTGCTCACATGGTCCGACCGCGGTGTCGACCGCCCCCCTGCCCATCATGTCCGCCGGCGCCCCGACGACACCGGCCCTGTCGCCCGCCTGCTCTCGGCCGAAGGCACCCCCGCCTACGACCTCATCTTCGTGCTCACCACACCCGCCGGCCGCCGCCGCGCAGGTCAGCTGGTCGACCAGCTCGGCACCCGAGGCGAGCTGGTCTCTACCCACATCACCGACCCCTCCGACCACGCCGCCCTCTTCGACGCCGCCCTCCGAGTGCGCGACGCCCTGCCCGCCGGCGCACACGTCGACCTGCTCCTGTCCGCCGGCACCCCCCAGGCCCAGACCATCTGGGTGGTGATGGCCCAGGCCGGCCTCTTCCAGCGCGGCCCCCACGCCCGGGTGCGCATGCTGCAGGTGATTCCGCCCCAGTTCGTGCCCCACCCCCACCCCCATCCGGTCCGCGAGGTCACCCTCGACATCGCCGGCTTCCCCGAGATTCGCTCCCTGGCCGCCGAGGTGGCCTCCCTCCGGGCCGAGCTCACCCGCACGCTCCCCCACATGGTCGGCGACAGTCCCCTCATGCAGGCCCTCGCCCGCCGCACCGCCCGCGTGGCCCCCACCCCTCTACCCATCCTGGTCCTCGGCGAGACCGGCACCGGCAAGGAGCTCGTGGCCCGCGCCGTGCACCAGCTCTCCGACCGCGCGGCCGGCCCCTTCGTCGCCGAGAGCTGCGGGGCCCTGGCCGAGAGTGTGCTCGAGAGCGAGCTGTTCGGGCACGTGGCCGGCGCATTCACCGGCGCCCTCTCCACGCGCCGGGGCCTCTTCGCCCGCGCCCATGGTGGCACCCTCTTCCTCGACGAGGTGGGGGAGCTGTCCCCGCGTGTGCAGGTCCGCTTGTTGCGGGTGCTCCAAGAGGGCCGAGTCCGACCGGTCGGCAGCGAAGACACCCTGCCAGTGGATGTTCGCGTCGTCGCCGCCACCCACCGCGACCTCCCCGCCATGGTCGCCGCCGGCACCTTCCGCGAAGACCTCTGGTTCCGCCTTCGGGGCGCCACCCTCCACGTCCCCCCACTCCGCGAGCGCCCTTCCGACCTCCCCGCCCTCGTCGCCCGCTTCCTCCAAGAAGCCGGCCACCCCACCCTTTCCGTCGAACCCGCTGTCTGGCGGGCCCTGGCCAACCACCGCTGGCCCGGCAATGTGCGCGAGCTACGGGCCGAGGTGGTGCGCTGGGCCGTCTTCTGCGACCACACGGTCACTCCCGCAGACCTCTCCCCCGAGCTTCAGGCCCGACCCGCCCCGGCCGCGCCCCCCACCGACGGCACCATCGAGCCCCTCACCACGCAGGTCGCCCGCGTCGAACGCACCGCCATCACGCACGCTCTGGCCACCACCGGCAGCATCCGGGGTGCCGCCCGGGCCCTCGAGATCGACCGCAACACCCTCAAGCGCAAGCTGCGGTCGCTGGGCATCGAGCTCTGACGGTCGGCCGACGTGGAGGCCCGTCACTTCGGCTACCAGCGACCAGCTGCCAGCCGCCAGCGCGGTGGCATCACATCCATGCTCACCGCCCAGATCGCATCGAGCCGCAGCCGCGCACACTCGACTGCCACCACCCAATGAGCGAGCACGACAGAGCTGGCCGCTGGCCGCCCGCTTGCGAGCTCAGTCCACCAGCCGACACCCCGTCCCCGGCGGACCCGGCTGCGCCCGCTTCTTCGCAAAGCCCAAGGCTTTCGCCGTGACCGTTTGCGTCTCGTCGTCGAACTTCGCGCGCGCGATGTCGGGCGAGATGCGGATGTAGCTGACACACGCCTCTTCCGACCGCTTCGAGATGTACCGGCACGCACACGCCTGCAGCGCCGCATAGGACGTCCCGATGGACAGCAGCCCCACGTCGTACTTCTCGGGCGGCTCGGCCACGCTCTCACCCACCGGCTTCAGGGGCGGGGGCGGGAAGGCGGCCGGGGTGAAGCCGCGGGGGTCGACCACGTCGGAGAGCGCCGCCACAAACTCGGCGCTGGGCGTCATGGAGCCCGACATGACCGCCAGGATGCCCGAGTCCGACGTCGCTTCCTCTTCAGGCTGCTTGGTGGAGGGCCCTTCCGCTGCCTCCACCTCGACAGGCGGCGCTTCTTCCGGCTCCGGCACCGCCTCCACGAAGTCTTCCACCAGCATCAAGAAGTCGTTGTGGGTGAATGTGCCGTCCCGGTCGTCACCGGTGCGCGCCACAACCACGCCCAGCTCGGGCATCACATAGATCGACTGCCGCCAGTGCCCCAGCGGCGCAAACACCCCTTCCGCCACATCCGGCCACGGCAGCTTCCCGTCCAGCGCCTTCGGGTGCGTCTTGTTCAGCCACACATTCCAGCCCGGTAGCGCCCCATCCACGGGCTTCATGTGCTTTCCATCCAGCGACGACGCCGGCGTGGTGGCCCGTGCCATCCAGCCCTCCGGCAGCATCCGCTCGCCGCCCCAGCAGCCGTCCTGCAGCAAGAACACGCCATACCGGGCCATGTCGCGAGGCGTGAGGTACAGCGTGGAGCTCCCCACCGGCAGGCCCGGGCGGTCGGTCTCGAACTGCGCCGACGTGATGCCCAGCGGCCCGTACAGCGTGTCCTGCAGGTAGTCGTCGCCGTACTTCTTCTTCAAGAGCGTGTGGGCCACGGCCGTCTGGGTGACCGTGTCGCCGCTCGAGTAGCTGTACGACGTGCCGGGCGTGTCGCGCAGCGCGTGGCTGGTCACGAACGTCGCCATGTCGTCCTGACCCGCCCCGTAGAGCATCCCCACCACCGACGACGCCGTGGGCGACGACCCCTCGTAGGTCTCCCGCCAGGCAAACCCACTCGCGTGTTCCATCAGGTTGCGGGTGGTGATCTGACATGCATCCGGGTTGCCCACCTCGATGGTGTCGCAGATGGACGCATCGATGTCGAGCAGCCCATCGTGCACCGCAAAGCCCACCAGCGTGGCCGCCACCGACTTCGACGCCGACCACAACAGGTGCGTCTGGTCGGCCGTCCAGTCCCGCCCGTACCGCTCGTAGAGAACCTCGCCTTCACGCACGATCACGAGCCCATCGGTGCGGACACCCGTGCGGTTCTCTTCGTCCATCACCGCCGGAAAGGCGTAGGCATCCAGCGCCGCCAGCGCATCCCCCGCCTCCGCAGCTTTCGAGGTGCCGTCGCCCCAGTCCCCTTTGGGCTCGGCGAACGTGGGACAGGCCGCATGGGCCACCGACAGAAGCAGGAGTACAGACATGCCCGGAGTCTACCCCTTTCTGCACTTTTCCTGCGCCAGACCGCACGTCCCGACCGCCATGACGGAACCATGACCCGCCGCTACGAGAATGTGATGGTGCCCCGTCCCCCACCGGCTACACCGAGGGCCGTTCGAGGAGACCACGGTGCACCCGCTCAACGAAGACCACCTGCCAGAAGAGCCCCTGGCCACCGAAGCCCCCGCGCAGCCCGCCACAGACCCCGCCGCCCGACGCCGCCACCTCTCCTACGTGGCCCGGTACCTCACCATCCAGGCCCTGGGCCTCGTGGTCCCGTGGTTCGTGGGCATCTCCGGCTGGTCGCTCGCCCTGGCCGCCGTCACCTACGCCATCGGCATGTTCGGCGTCACCGCCGGCTACCACCGGTACTTCAGCCACCGGTCGTACAAGACCAGCCGCCCCTTCGCCGTCGCGCTCGCCGTCATGGCACAGATGACCGCCCAGAAGGGCATCATCTGGTGGGCCCGCAACCACCGGCACCACCACCGGTACTCCGACACCGAAAAAGACCTCCACTCGCCCGTGCAGAAGGGCTTCTTCTACGCCCACGTGGGCTGGCTCTTCGACACCGACGACCACCCCACCAACAACACCGTCGCCGACCTCGAGCGCGTCCCCGAGCTCGCCTGGCTCGACAAGAACTGGCTGGTCCCGCCCGTGCTGTGGGGCTTCACCTACTGGCTCATCGGCGGCTGGGAAGCCCTGTTCACCGGGTTCTTCTTTGCGATGGTGTTGCTGCACCACGGCACCTTCACCATCAACAGCCTCACCCACGTCTGGGGCACCCGCACCTACGACACCTCCGACACCAGCCGCAACAACTTCATCCTCGCCCTCATCACCTTCGGCGAAGGCTGGCACAACAACCACCACCACTACATGCGGTCCACGCGCCAGGGCTTCGAGTGGTGGCAGCTCGACATCACGTACCTGGTGCTCAAGGGCCTCGAAAAACTGGGCCTCGTCTGGGACCTCCGCGAGCCCCCCGAAAAGGTCAAGCTGGCCAACCGCATCAGCTGACTCTGGAACCGTCCCCGCACAGCGGGGCCGGCCCTCCGGCGCACAGCGCCTCCGGGGCGGGCGAAGCCAAGGTCTTCGCCCGCTTTTCGTTTGGGTCGGCGCGTGGCCTGGTCAGCCCTCTTCGAGGGCCCCCTCCGCCCGCTCCGCGGGCACCTCCCCCTGAAGGGGGAGGACGGCGATGCCGCCACGGTAGTCACTGCGCAGCAGGGCGACGGAGGGGGCCCCAGAGTCCTCCCCCTCTCAGGGGGAGGTGCCTGCGAAGCAGGCGGAGGGGGCCCCAAGAGTCCTCCCCCTCCCAGGGGGAGGTGCCTGCGAAGCAGGCGGAGGGGGCCCCAAGAGTCCTCCCCCTCCCGGGGGGAGCAAGGCGCCGAGCGCGAAGCGCATCGGAGGCGCCGCGGTAGTCAATGCGCAGCAGGGCCCCAGAGTCCTCCCCCTCCCAGGGGGAGGTGCCTGCGAAGCAGGCGGAGGGGGCCCTCAAACCCATCCACCGTTGCGCCGGGGTCACTTCCACCCCCACCCCGTCCGGTTACACGCCCCGACCATTTTCGGAGACCGGACCATGGCCACCCAATTCCGCCTCATCTGCGCACTACCGGCTGCTCGCGCCCATCTTGCAGAACGCGTTCTCGCCGCCGGGGGCATCCCCATGGTGGACCTCACGTGTGCGCCAGAAGCCGCCGATGTGCCCGAAGGCGCCTGGATTCGCGTCCGCACCACCGAAGGCCTCACCGGCTCCGGTCCCGTCGTCTTGGCCGCTGGAACGCCCAACCCCACGCCCGTTCCGGGCCGGCCCACCTGGCTCGAGCTCACCGAAGACGAACCCGTCTCCTCCGCCTTCGCCGGTGTCATCCTGCGGGGCAGCGAAGCAGGTGGTCCGTGTGGTGCCCGTCCGGGCCTCGAGATGCTGCGCGCCATGCCCAAGAACGTGCCGGTCGTGCTCGATGCCGGCGTGGGTCCCGGCGACATCGCCGAGGTCCGGCTCGCCGGCGCGCAAGGGGTCGTGCTCTCCGATGTGCTGCTCGGCCTGCCCGCCCTCGACCTCCCCCCCGGCCTGAAGGCCCGCCTCGACCGCGCCGACGCCACCACCTCCCACCTCGTCAACGGCTTCCGCATCCAGGCCGCACCGCTCGCGCCCGTCCTCCGGCGCCTGCTGTCCGGCTCCAGCTTCTGGACCGAGTCCAAGGGCTGGATGCGCACCGACAACCCCGCCGAGGTCGCCTTCCCCGCGGGCCTCGGCCTGAGTCGTGCCCGCGAGGTCGCCGACCGCTTCGCCGACCTCGAGAGCCTCCTCGAAGCGCTCACCGCCGAAGTCGCCAGCAGCCGCCCCGCCCCCGTCTCCACCACCATCCTGTCCGCCGACACCCCCGAGCCCATCGCTGTGGTCGGCCTCGGCTGCCGCCTGCCCGGCGCCCACTCGGTCGACGACTTCTGGCAGATGATTCTCGAGAGCCGCAACGCCATCATCGAGGTTCCCACCGAACGCTGGGACCCGGCTCTGTTCTGGGACACCGACAAGACCGTCCCCGACCGCACCTACGCCAAGATCGGCGGCTTCCTCCGCGACTTCGCCTTCAACCCCCGCCGCTTCCGCATCCCGCCGCGGATGGCCCGGTCCATCGACCCAGTCCAGCAGATCACGCTCGAAGCCGTGGCCGACGCCCTCGAAGACGCCGGGCTCAAGGCCGGTCCGCGCGACAAGTCGGGCAAGGACTTCGACCGCACCGCCTGCGCCGTCATCCTCGGCAACTCCATGGGCGGCGAGTACACCGACGACTACACCGTCCGCGCGCGCGTTCCCGCCTTCCAGCAGGCCCTGGCGGCCATCCCCGACTTCCAGCAGCTGCCCGCCGCCACCCAACAGACCATCCTCGCCGCCTTCGGCGAGAACGTCGTCGAAGGCCTGCCGCCCATCAACGAAGACGCCATGCCCGGCGAGCTGGCCAACGTCATCGCCGGCCGCGTGGCCAACGCCTTCGACCTCTCCGGTCCCAACTTCACCGTCGACGCCGCCTGCGCCAGCTCCATGGCCGCCGTCCAGGCCGCCGTGAAGGGCCTGCAGCAGGGTGACTTCGACATGGCCGTCACCGGCGGTGCCGACCGCTCCATGGGCGTGGCCACCTACACCAAGTTCTGCAAGATCGGCGCCCTGTCGCCCCAGCACAGCGTGCCCTTCGACGCCCGCGCCGACGGCTTCGTCATGGGCGAGGGTGCCGGCATCCTCATCCTCAAGCGCGTCTCCGATGCCGAGCGCGACGGCGACCGCATCTACGCCGTCATCAAGGGCATCGGCGGCTCCTCCGACGGCAAGGGCAAGGGCATCACCGCCCCCAACCCCCGCGGCCAGAAGTACGCCCTGTCGCGCGCCTACGAGTCCGCCGGCATCGACCCCGGCGAGGTCGACCTCATCGAAGCCCACGGCACCAGCACCGTGGTGGGCGACAAGGTCGAGGTCGACTCCCTGTCGTCGTTTGTGGGCCCCGGTCGCCGCGGTGGGCGCGGTCCCATGCGCATCGGCAGCGTGAAGTCCAACATCGGCCACCTCAAGAGTGCCGCCGGCGCCGCCAGCCTCATCAAGACCTCCCTGGCCATCCACCACGGCATCCTGCCCCCGTCGGCCGGCTTCGAGTCCGGTCGCCCCGACGTCGCTTTCGACGTCATCCCGCTGCAGGTCCAGACCCGCCCCGAGAAGTGGGACAGCCAGGGTCCCCGGCGTGCCGGCGTCAGCGCCTTCGGCTTCGGCGGCACCAACTTCCACGTCGTCCTCGAACAGGCCGGCGCATCTGCGGAACCCACCGCCACGCCTGCCGCACCGCCCGTCGAAGCCACCCCGGTTCCGCCGGGTCTGTGGGCCCTGTCCGCCGAAGACCGCGCCCAGCTGGTCGCCCGCGCCGGAGAAGCCGAGCCCGCTCCCTTCGAGCCCAGCGCCCCCATCCGCGTCGTGGCCGCAGCCGCCGACGCCGAGACCCGCCAAGGCCAGCTCAACCGCCTGCGCAAGTCGCTCCAGCGCGGCTCCGACGGCGCCATGCTCCGCTCGCGCGGCATCGCCCTCGAAGAAGAGGCCTTCGACGGCAAGGTGGCCTTCCTGTTCACGGGCCAGGGCAGCCAGTACATCGGCATGGGCCTCAAGCTCGCCCAGCGCTACCCCATCGTGGCCAAGACCTTCGCCGAGGCCGACCGGGTGATGCTGCCCGAGCTCGGTCGTCCGCTCACGTCGTTCATCCGCCCCGACCCCGGCCTCTCTCAGGCCGAGCAGTTCGCCCGCCTGCAAGACACCGCCATCTCGCAGCCGGCCACCCTCGCCGTCGACATCGGCATCCTGCGCCTGCTCGCCGGCTTCGGTGTGTTCCCCGACATGGTCGCCGGCCACTCCCTCGGTGAGTACGCCGCCGTCGTGGCCTCGGGCATCATGTCCTTCGAAGACGCCCTCGTGGCCGTCAGCGCCCGTGGTCGCGAGATGGCTGCCGTCAAGATCGACGACCCCGGCCGCATGGCGGGCATCGCCGCCGCCGAAGACGTCGTCATCGAAGTGCTCGCCGAGATTCCCGGGTACGTGGTCGCAGCCAACAAGAACTGCCCCACCCAGACCGTCATCGCCGGCGAGACCCCTGCCGTCGAAGCGGCCATGGAAGCCTTCCGGTCGCGCGGCATCACCGTGCACCCCCTGCCCGTGAGCCACGCCTTCCACACCCGCGTGGTGGCTCCGGCCAGCAAGCCGCTGCGCAAGGTGCTCGAGCGCCTCGACATCCGGCCCCCGCGTCGCCCCATCACCACCAACGTCACGAGCAGCTGGTACCCCGAGACCCGCGGCGAGATCCTCGACCTCCTCTCGGAACAGGTCGCCGCCCCGGTCGAGTGGATTGCCCAGCTGGAGCGCATGTACGCCGACGGCGCCCGCGTGTTCGTGGAGTGTGGTCCCAAGCGCGCGCTCACCGGCTTCGTGGCCAGCACCCTCAAGCGTCGCCCGCACCGCGCCATCTTCACCAACCACCCCAAGGTGGGCGAGCTCGAGTCCTTCGACAACGCCCTCGCCGCCCTCGTGGCCCTGGGCCTGCCCGTGCGCAGCGAGCCCGTCTCCACCGACATCTTCGCCATGCCCGAAGCCCGCCTGGCCTCCACGCAGGCCATCCAGCAGCGCCTCGCGTCCCGGTCGGCCGAGCCCGCTCCGGCCACGGGCGAGTCCGCCACGGGCTACGTGCTCGACGAAGTGCTCAAGCTGGTGGGCGACCTCACCGGCTACGCCCCCGAAGAGCTCAACGCCGACGACGAGCTCGAAGCCGACCTCGGCGTCGACACCGTCAAGCAGGCCGAGGTCGTCGCCCGCCTCCGCGACCGCTTCCAGCTCGAACACGACCCCAACTTCCGCCTCAGCCAGCTCAAGAGCCTGCGCGACCTCGCGGACTACGCAGGCCAGCGCCTCGGCGCCACGCGTCCCGCCCAGCTGCCGCCGGCCCGCACGGTCAGCCACGCTCCACTGCACCTGCCCTCCGCGCCGGTCGCGGCTCCGCGCCCCGCTGCACCGGTCGTCCGCCAGGCTCCGGTCACCACCGCCGCCGCCACCAGCCTCGTCCCCGCGAGCGCCCTCCAGGCTCTGGCCGAAGGTGCTGTGCGCGCCGGCCTTGCCGAAGGCACCGCAGATGCCGTCGCACACGCCATCCTGCCCGCCTTCTCCGACCTCATCGCATCCCTCCAGACGGCCCTCGCCGCCGCGATGCCCGCCCCGGTCGCGCCGCCCGCACCCGCGCCGACACCCGCCCCCGTCGCTGCCGCCCAGCCGGCCAAGGTGTCGGTCGTCGCCACCGGTGCCAGCCTCGGTCTTCCGGGCGGTGACGAGATCTTCGGCGCCGACAACGTCGCGCGCATCCTGTCGGGTGAAAACCGCATCGAGCGCCTCACCGGCGACGACGAGACCGACCTCCTCTCGCGCAACATCGTGCGCCTGAAGAAAGACCCCAAGACCGGCCAGGGCACCTTCGAGCCGGTCAACACGCGCGACCAGCTCATCCACCTCGCCGGCATCGGCCGCGGCGTGAACCCCGCCGACTACGGCATCGACAGCCGCCTGGCCGCCGCCCTCGACATCACGTCCGTGCTCGCCATCGGCGCCGGCCTCGAAGCCCTCCGCGACGCCGGCATCCCGCTGGTCGAGGTCACCCGCACCACGGGCTCGGGCCGCAAGGTCACCGTGGGCTGGAAGCTGCCCGAAGCCCTGCGCGACACCACCGGCGTCATCTTCGCCAGCGCCTTCCCCGGCTACTCCAACTTCGCCAAGCACCTCCAGTCCAACGGCAACGACGGCGAAGGCCGCTTCGACCGCCGCTTCCTGTTCCAGGTGCTCGGCATGGGCCACAGCCAGTTCGCCCAGTTCATCGGCGCGCGGGGCCCCAACACCTGCATCAACGCCGCCTGCGCCAGCACCACCCAAGCCGTGGCGCTCGCCGAGGACTGGATCCAGATGGGCCGGGCCGAGCGCGTGGTCATCGTGGGTGCCGACGACGTCACCAACGACCAGATGCTCTCCTGGATCGGTGCCGGCTTCCTGGCCGCCGGTGCCGCCACCACCGCCGAGAAGGTGGAAGAGGGCGCTCTGCCCTTCGATGCCCGCCGCAACGGCATGATCCTCGGCATGGGTGCCGTGGGCCTGGTGCTCGAGCGCGAAGCCGACGCCAAGCGCCGTGGCACCACCCCCATCGCGCGCCTGCTCGCCACCCGCATCGCCAACAGCGCCTTCCACGGCACCCGCCTCGACGCCGACCACATCTCCGCCCAGGTCCGCGGCGTGGTCACGGCCGCCTGTGAAGCCGCCGGCGTCTCGCCCACCCAGATGGCCCGCGACGCCCTCTTCATGAGCCACGAGACCTACACACCGGCCCGCGGAGGCTCCGCAGCCGCCGAGATCTTCGGCCTGCGCGCAGCCTTCGGCGACGAAGCGCGCCATGTGGTGGTCACCAACACCAAGGGCTTCACCGGCCACCCCATGGGCGCCGGCATCGAAGACGCCATCGCCATCAAGGCGCTACAGCACGAAATCATCCCGCCCGTGCCCAACCTGAAGGTCCCCGACCCCGACCTCGGCGACCTCACGCTGTCGTCGGGCGGCCCCAAGTCCGTGCGCTTCGCCGTCCGGCTGGCTGCAGGCTTCGGCTCGCAGCTCGCACTGGCCGTCTGGGAAGCCGTCGGTCGCGGCGAACAGCGCACCGATGCCGGGGCCCAGAGCGCCTGGCTCCAGTCGCTCACCGGCTACGGCGCGCCGTCGCTCACGGTCGAGAACCGTACCCTCCGCGTGGTCGAGGCCCAGCCCGCCGCCGCACCCAAGGTGGCTGCCAAAGCGACCCCGAAGGCCACCGTCGAGGCCCCCTCCACCCCATCGGTCGACACCGCCAGCATCGCCGCCCTGGTGCGCGAGGTCCTGGCCGACAAGACCGGCTACGACGCCTCCGAATTCGAGGACGACGACGAGCTGGAGGCCGATCTCGGCATCGACACCGTCAAGCAGGCCGAGGTCCTCGCCGACCTCCGCGAGCGCCTCGGCATCCCCGCCGAACAAGAAGTCGCCGCCGACGGCCCGCTCACCATCCGCCGCCTCATCGACGCCATCGCCGCCGCGAAGGGCGGAGCAGCTGGTGATGCCACCCCGGCCGCACCGGAAGCCCCCGAAGCACCTGCCACACCCGCTGCCGAGGTCGACCGGGACCGCCTGCTGGCCATGGTCCGCGCAGTCCTCGCGGACAAGACCGGCTACGACCCCGACGAATTCGAAGAAGAAGACGAGCTCGAGGCCGACCTCGGCATCGACACCGTCAAGCAGGCCGAGGTCCTCGCCGACCTCCGCGAGCGCCTCGGCCTCCCCGCCGACGCCGCTCCGCCCACCGACGGCAGCCCCACGGTGGGCGGTCTCGCCGACGCCATGAAGTCGCTCGTCGACAACATGGGCGCACCCACCCCCACCCTCGACGACCCGGCCGCGTCCGACGAAGCCCTCAAGCCCGAAGACACCCTGGTGCCCGAAGGCGTGCCCGTCGACGAACCCGAGACCAAAGCTCTGCCGCCCACCTTCCGGCTGCGGCGCCCGGTCATCGCGCCCACCGCGGTCGTGGGCAGCCCCCGCGACCTCGCCGGCGACATCGTGGTGGTGCTCGGTGAAGGTCCCTTCGCAGATGCCATCCGCGCCGAGCTCACCCGCCGCGGCTGCCACGTCGACCCCGACCTCGGCGCCATCGGCGATGCCCCCGTGGCCGCCTACTTCGACGCCGGCCAGGCCGTCCTCGACACCTTCGAGGCCGCCAAGGCCACCCACGGCCTGCCCCCGGCGATGTGGGTGTGTGCCACCCGCCTCGGCGCCGACCCCAGCTGGGTCGACCCCGAAGTGGGCCTGCAGCACGGTGCCCGCGCCGGTGCCGCCAAGTCGCTCGGCCGCGAGTGGGCCTCCACCACCGCACGTGTCATCGACGTCGACCCCATGCTCGACGACGAAGAAGCCGCCCGCATCCTGGTCGACGAAGCCGCCTGCCCCGACCCCACCACCGAGGTCTTCCTCGACGGTCGCACCCGGCAGGCCGTCCGCCTCGTCGTCGAAGATGTGCCCCCGATGGGCGCGCCGCTCCGCGACAACCCCGTGGTCGTGCTCACCGGCGGCACCCGCGGCGTGACGGCCCGCGTGGCCCTCGAGATGGCCTCCCGCGGTCCCGCCCGCATGGTCCTCGTCGCCCGCACCGCCCCCGGCACCGAGCCCCTGGATGAAGCCGCCACCAAGGCCGCCATCAAGGCCGAGCTCAAGGGCAAGGGCGAGCGCGCCACCCCCGCCAAGGTCGAGAAGCGCCTCAAGCCGCTGCGCAAGGCCGAAGAAGCCCGCCAGACCGTCGAGCGCCTCCGCGAGCTCGGCTCCGAGGTGCACTTCGTGGCCGCCGACATGCGCGACGAGTCCAGCGTGGTGGCCGCCCTCGAAGAAGCCCGCGCCAAGTTCGGCTTCATCGATGGCGTGGTGCACGGCGCCGGCATCGAAGAGAGCCGCCAGCTCCCCGACAAGTCCGTCGCCGACTTCAAGCGCATCTTCGAAGCCAAGGCCACAGGCGGCATGGCCCTCGCCCGCGCGCTCGGCCGGGTGGCGTGGTTCGTCCACATGGGCTCGGTCGCCGGTCGCTTCGGCAACGCCGGCCAGATCGACTACTCGGCCGCCAACGAGGCCCTCGCACGGGTCTGCCTGTCGCGGCCGCGGTCGCTGCAGGTGGACTGGACCGCCTGGGCCGACACCGGCATGGCCGTCCGCGGTGGCATGCAGCACCTCCTCGAGTCGCGCGGCGTCGACCTCCTGCCCGCCGACGCCGGAGCCTCGCTGCTCGTCGACCTCATCGCCGCCGGCACCTCCGGCGAGCTGGTGGTGGCCGGTGGGCTGGGCAACTTCGACGAACAGGTGGCCCACCCCATCCTCGAGCGCATGTTCTACGACGGCGACGCCGTGGTGTGCGAAGCCCGCATCTCGAAGGAACGCTCGCCCTGGATCCTCGACCACGCCATCGACGGCACGCCCGTGCTGCCCGGCGTGGTGGGCCTGGAGCTCATGGCCGCCGCCGCCTCCCGTGCCGCACCGGGCCTGGCCCTGGTGGGTGCCGACAGCGTGGCCTTCTCCACGCCCTTCAAGCTCTACGGCGACGCCGAGTCCGTGGCCGTGGTGCGGGCCGAGCGCACCGGTCCCCACTCGGTGGCCTGCACGCTCACCAGCCGTCGCGAAGCCCGCGGTGGGCGCATCATCGAGGCCGAGCACTTCTCGGCCACCATCCAGCTGGAACACGCCCCGGATGTCGAGCCGCTGCCGCCGGCGTTCTTCTTCGCCGAAGACCCTGTCGACAAGGCCGCCATCTACCGCCGCTTCTTCCACGGCCCGGGCTTCCAGGTGATGGACGAGGTGGGCGCCATCGCTGCAAACGGCCTCATCGCCGACGCAGTGGTCGACCACAGCGCGCTGGGCGAGGGCCTGCTCACCCGCCCGCTGCTCCTCGAGACCGCCTTCCAGGCTGCCGGCCTGCACCGGATGGCCGTCGAGGCCCAGATGGCGCTGCCCGAGAGCGTGGAAGGTGTGCGCTGGATGGGCGAGGCCAGCGACGGCGACCGCCTCGGGGTCATGGTCCAGGTGCGCGACGACGGCGCCTACGACATCGACATCGACGGCACGTCCGGTGCGGTCCTGCGGGTGCGGGGCTTCCGGATGGTGGTCACGGGGCCGCTGCCCGACGGCGACCGCTTCGAGGTCCCCGAGGATGGCTGGCCGGTCGTGCTCAAAGGTGCTGCGGTCACGCCCGTGAAGTCCACCGGACCGAGCGCCGAGCATCCCTACGCCGCCGCGGCACGGGTGTGGGGCGAGGCCCGCGGCGAGGCCATCCCCGCCCACGAGCGCGAGTGGCTGTCGGCCCGGGGTCGCGACCGGCGCATCACCGACCGGTTGGCCGGCCAGGCTGCCGCACGCGCCGCGGTCCGGGCTGCATCGGGCTGGGACTCGACAGAATTCTCGGTCCTGCGCGACGACGACGGCGCACCGTACGCCCTCGGCCCCGACCACACCCACATGGCCGTGAGCCTCACCCACGCCGACGGTGGCGCACTCGCTGTCGCGGGCCAAGGCCCTGGTCGGGTCGGTGTCGACGCCGAGCGCATCGTGCTCCGGTCCCCCGCCTTCACCCGCGCCTGGCTCACCCCCGCCGAACAACAGCGCGACGCCGCCAGCGCCCTCGCCGTCACCCGCGCCTGGTGTGCAAAGGAAGCCGTCCTCAAGGCCCTGGGCACCGGCCTGCGCGTCCACCCCCGCAATGTCGAGGTGACACACGTGGTCGGACGCCGCCTCCACATCACGCTCACGGGCGATGCCGCCGACCGCTTCGCCCTTCTTGGCGGGACCGCGCTGGTCTGTACGTGGTCGGTGGTGGACGACCTGGTGGTGGTAGGCGCCACCGTGCGCTGTGATGTCAAGCAGACGCAAGGTGTAGACTTGCGGCAGACGAGACGCAGCGCAGGCTGAGCCGGTCGGGAGGAGCCTGACGATGACCACTGCCGAACCCGAGGTCTTACTCGAGCGCGACGACGGAGTGCGTGTCCTGCGCCTCCGTCGCTCCGAAGACGCTCTGGCCTACCGGGCCGCATTCGCCGGCGCCTACCAGACCATCTTCGCCGAGCCGCCCTACAACGAGCGGTTCTACCCCTCCGAGGCCGAAGCGGTCCTGCGCAAGCACCTCGAGACGCCCGGCGCCATCGTGCTCCTCGCGGTCCGGGGCTTCTCCCAGGTGGTGGGCTTCGGCCTCGCGGTGCCCGTGCTCACCCGCGCCGACGTCACCCGCGAGCTGCGCGGTCTGCTGCCGGTGCGCCACTCGATGTACCTGTCGGAGCTGGGCGTGCTGGGCCGCTACCGACACACCGGTCTTGGCCGTGAGCTCGTCCAGCTGCGCCTGTCGCTCATGGACACCACCCGCTACGACCACGTGGTGCTGCGCACGAGCGCCAGCCGCGACGGCGCCTACGACATGTTCATGAGCCTCGGCTTCGAAGACATGGGCGTGTACATGGAGGTCCGCGCCCGCCGCACCGACGGCAAGGTGTCGACCGACCGCCGGCTGTTCCTCACGCGCACCATCCGCATCGAGGGGCCAGGGCCGTCGGAAGACCCGGTCTCGTTCGACGAAGACACCACCGACGGCGAGACCTGGGTGCCCGAGGGCTGATCTCGTTCCGGCTTGCAGCCGGCCCCCTCCGACTCGCTCCGCTCGCCACCTCCCCCGGCGGAGCCAGGGGAGGACGGTCGGGCAACGCCAGCCACCGGCGGAGCGGGCTGGCCGAAGGCCGGAACCTTGCGGAGCGTACCGTGTACGCGGAGCCCGACCCCGCTGTGCGGGGGCGGCCCCACAATCAGTGGAGCTCGGAGAGGTGGCCCCGACGGGGGCAGTGGGGGCCGTCGGGAGGACGGTAGAGCGACCTACTCCTCGTCGTCGGGTGGGCCGTCCATGCCTTCCAGCTGCCAGGGGTTCTCCAGCACATCGCGGGCCACCTTGGCGAGAACACCGCCCTGGGCGCCATCGATGTAGCGGTGGTCGATGGTGGCGCACAGCGTCATGAGCGGCCGCACCACCACTTCGCCGTCGCGGACCACAGGCGTCTCTCGCATCGCCCCCACCAGCACGAGCACCGGCGTGTGTGCGAAGGGGGTGGGCGGTGCGAAGCCTTCATCCAGGCCGAACACGCCCACGTTGGTGATGATGCAGGCGCCGAAGGGATGGGCTTCGAGCCCCAGCGACGGCACATTCAGGCCCCACACGCCCGTGAGGTAGCCCATGGTGTGCACCAGCGGCCGGATCAGCCACGACGGCAGCATCTTGAGCGGCTGCATGGACTTGTTGAACGACTCGTCCTTGCCCGAGTGCAGCTTCTGGGCGAGCGCGCGCAGCTCCTGCCCGAGCTCCGTGACCGACTTCTGGTCGAGGCCGTCAATCTTGGCCTTGGCCAGGTTCCGGCCCTCCTCCAGCGCCACGAGGAACGAGATGTCGACCCGCTCGTGGCGCACGAACTTGCCAAAGCGAATGACGCCGTTGAGCCCCGGTGCCCGCGACAGAGCCACCGCCACCGCCTTGCCCACCAGGTGGGTGATGGTGACCTTCAGGCCGGTCTTTTTGCGCAGCCAGGCGAGGTACTTCTGCGCTTCGGTGACGTCGACCGTGAGCTTGCCGTAGATGTTGCCCTCTTTCGGCGCGCTCCAGCTCGCGATGGCGAGCTTCCGGCGGACGGAGTTGGGCTCGGCGATGGTGAGCTGCTTCGACATGGGGACTCCGAGACTGGTCGGCCGGGGGGTGCGGCCGCGAGCGCGGAGTCTCCCACATCGGGGCGGTCACAGGCGGCGAACCACCCGGGTTTCCTGGCTCCCGGCCGCCAGCTCGTGGCACACGCTGGGCATCACCACCCGGTAGCTGTCGAGCTCGTCGGCCCAGAACTCGCCGTTGAAGGGCCAGTACACAAGCTGGGTGTCCACCGCGAAGTCGATGGGGGCACCTGCACCGGTGACCGCCGGCTCGGGGCTCCGGGCGAGCTCCTGGAGCATGCGTCGCTGGCCGTCCACCGCCTCGAAGGCCAGCACGTCCGCCTGCGCTTGAACATCCACCAGGTGCGCTCTCTGGCGCTGCAGCGAGGCCACCACCCGCGCTCCGGCCGCTTCTCGTGCCCGGGCCAGATCGCGGTGCAGGTCGTTCATCAGCGCCGTGCCGACCGCGTCCACCCACACGGGCTTCTGCTGGGCGATGCGGTCCAGCTCGGCCTCCAGCGATGCCACTTCCGCGGCGCGTGCAGCGAGGGTCCGGTCACGCAGAGCCACCCGCCACACCCCCGCCGGCACCGCCCCGGCCCGTCGGCTCCCCACACCCCCATCGAGGGCACCGAAGCTGTCGTCCCAGGCCGTCTCGGGCGTGGCGATGCTCAGCCAGCCGTCCATCGCGGCCACCGTGGTCGCCAGCTCGTCTCGGAGGTCTTCTGCGGTCTGCCGGGCCTCGTCGAACCGACACGTCTCCAAGCGCGCGATGCCCTTGATGAGGTCTACCTCGGGCGTGGGCACCATCCGCCCCCACGGACTCGCCAGCGACACCGCGTTGCCCAGGGCGAAGTCGGTCTGCCCGTTCTGGAAGTAGGCCCAGGCCTGTTCCTCGCGGGCATCAGGCCACAAGGGCCGCCCCGGCTCCACCCGTCCGTAGCTGTCCGCCGCAGCCTCGTAGAACTCCAGTCCGTACTGCAAGCGACCCGCCGTCAGCGCGGTGTGGTCCTGCAGCGCCTGGTCTCCCCGCTCACCGGCCAGCCGATGGGCCTGTCCCAGTGCCCGGGCCGCCCCACCAAGGTCGCCTTGCTGCACCGCGATGCCGGCCTCCAGGGCCCGTGCGCGCCCCTCCAGCACCCCGGTCACCATGCCCAGCTGCCGGCGTGCCTCGGCCAGCTCACCCGCATCCAGCCGGCCCAGAGCACGGGTGTAGCGCGCCGCATCCGATGGTCCGGGGGGCAGCGCCTCGGCGGTCACCCCTTCCGGCAGAAGCGCGGAGAGCACAATCAGCTGCGCAGAGAGGTCGTCGGTGTGGGGTGCGAGCAGCGCCCGGGTGGCCGCCCGCCCCACGGGATCGGTGGCATCGTCGGCGACCACCTCCAGCCACAGGCGTCGCGCCGACCAATTCAGGTCGAGGTCGGAGAGCGCCATGCCCATGGCATACCGAGCCTGGCGGGCCACCTCCCGCGGCGGGTGGGCGTCGAGCAGGTCGGCCGCCACCGCACTGGCTGCCAGCGGACGACGGTTGTGGCGCAGGTCATCCACCCGCAGGAGCTCCTGCTGCCAGTGGTCGACAGTGGGGGCACCGGTGGGGGGTGGGAGGGCAACCGCGGTGGGCGACAGCGACAGGGCACCAACAACAGACAGCAAGACCACAGGACCTCCAGGACACACAGAATCCAAAGCGCCCTGACATTCCGCTGACAATGGGGTTCCCGAGAATTGACCTGCGACAGGTTTCAAAAAAGTCGAAGACTCGCGCTACCATGCGCAACCCGCCAGCCTCCGGACCTCCACCCATGCACATTCGCTCGACCATCGGCCTGTTCGCGCTGGCCGGGTGCACCGATCCGTCGGCCCGTCTGCCCACCGCAGGCGACTGGTCGAGCGCAGGCTCGCCAACGGTCCACACCGACCACCCCACCGAGCCCGAGCCTGCGAATCCCGGTGCGTACGTGGTGGACACCCTCTCGCCAGCCATTCCCGAAGACACCGGCCCGCTCGACTACGCCTGGGAAGACCCCGACTGGTGGGTGGAGCCCGGCCCACTGCAGGGCCTCTTCGACCTCGAGCTGTCCGACGAAGCCCCCCACTGGCGCTTCTGGTACATCACGTCGCCCGACCTCGAGACCTGGAGCGAGCCCACCGTCCTGGGCCACAACTTCTCGAGCATGGACCTCCTCGCACTCGACGAAGGCCTCATCCTGTCGGGGTCGCTCATCCCCAATCCCGACGAAGGCATCGAAGGGCCGTTCAGCACGCTGTTTTCGCTGGTCACCACCGACCTCGAGACCTGGGGCACGCACTTCTTCCCGGTCGAAGGCGCCGACGAGCTGCCCATGATCATCGACCCCAGCGTGCACGCCGACGGTGACGGCTACCAGATGCTGTTCTTCGCAGCCGGCTTCGACGTCGACCCCGAGGCCATGCCCGACGACTACCCCAACCCCCACTCCATCTACACCGGGCGCGTGGGCTACGACCGCATCGTGGTCGACACCCTCGAGCCCATCGTGCAGGGCAACCACATCGTCGACCCCAGCGGCTGCTGGTGGAACGGTGTGCACCACATCCTCGCCACCAACCGCTACGACGACCTCTTCCACCAATACCGGCGCGAAGAGGCCCCGCACTACCTCGACGGCGTGGACTGGGGCGGCGTGCAGGTGCCCTACTGCTTCATCGACGAACGCAACGACCGCATGGGCCTCATCGCCCAGCACGGCGGGGGCCACGGTCCGCCTCGGGTGCGGTGGTGCGACGCCGACCAACAGTGCGAAGAACAGGTGGCCTTCGTCCCCGAAGAAAACCTGTTCGACGGCCAGTGCACCAGCCCGGTGCTGGCCTACTACAACGACCAGTACGTGCTCTTCTGCTCGTCGTGGTTCGGGGCCTGACGGACCGCGGCGGAGCGTCTGGTGTGGCACGGGCCGCCCACTCTCCGTGGGTGGCTCCGGCTGCGCTCCAACCTACTCCCGCCGGCGCAGGCCCACGAGCCCGAGCGCCAGCACCAGCCCGCCCACCATGCCGCCCGCAGGCACAGCCGAACACGCGGTGACCTTGCCCTCGCCGTCGTCGGTGGTGCCCGTCAGCCCTTCGGACTCGAACGCCACGCCGCCGTCTTCTTCCGGGTCGGCTCCGCCGTCGTCGCCCGAGCCGTCGTCGCCCGTCCCACCGTCGCCCGAGCCGTCGTCGCCCGACCCATCGTCACCCGAGCCATCGTCGCCCGAGCCATCGTCGCCGGAGCCGTCGTCGCCCGAGCCATCGTCGCCCGACCCATCATCGCCGCCATCGTCACCCGAGCCGTCGTCGCCGGAGCCTTCATCATCGTCGCAGGCTGTGCCGATGCCGTCGCCGTCTGCGTCGGCCTGGTCGGCGTTGGCCACGGTCTCGCAGTTGTCGTAGTCGTCGAGGACACCGTCGCTGTCGTCGTCGTAGCCAAACAGTTCCAGCGAGCCGAAGGCCGTCGCCAGCCCATCGTCGGCGTATCCGGCGTCGTAGGCGTACATCCCGGCAGCACCAGGCGGAAGCGGGCTGCCGTCTCCTGCGACCAACACCGTGGCGTCGGCCCAGTCGTCGTCGGCGTCGGTCCAGAAGCGGCCCCACACCTGGCGGTCGTTCACCCCGATGGCCAGCTTGAAGAACGCGCCCTGCGGAAAGCCCTCGCCGCTCACTTCATCGAGGATGGTGAGGGTGCCGCCGTCGACCTTGTAGAGCACAAGCCAGGGCGCCGAGCTGTAGCCGAACGGGTTGGAGCCATGGTTGGTGCCGTCGCCTCGGCCGTCTTCCGAGCCCACCACGGCCAGGCCATAGTAGGTGTCGTCGGCGGACACGTTGATGACAATCCCCACGGTGTCGTCGTCTTCGCTGTACCCCACCACCGACAGCCAGCCCTCGCCCGAGATGGCGTCGTCGTTGACCAGCCAGTTGTCCGCCGCCTCACCGGAGCCGAAGGTGCCGCCGTTGTCGTCGGTGTAGGGCAGCGCGAAGGTGCCGTAGTCGGTGGTGGACAGCCCCACCCAGGGGTCGCTCGCGTAGCCGGTCCGCCAGCGGTCGACGCCGTCGAGCTCGGTGCTGTCGGGGAAGGCCGGGTTGGTCCACAGCGACACGCTTGCGGCGTGGGCGTGGGCGGCGAGGAGAGCGATGGCCAGCATGGGGCCTCCGAGCGAAGGATCTGGAACGTGCGGGGGGACTACGGCGGACGCTATCGCGCGGATCGACGCCGCCCAATTCCATGCCCCTTCAACCGGGCACCACAGAACCTCCCGCCGACTGCGCGGGTTGTGGTGCGCCGGCTCAGCGCCCGGTCGACCCGAAGCCACCCGACCCACGCTCGGTGTCGTCGGCGATTTCGTCGACCACCACCAGCTCGGCGTGGCCCACCGGACAGATCACCATCTGGGCGATGCGCATGCCGCGCTCGATGATGAGCGGCTCGAGGCCCAGGTGGATGAGCAGCACCTTGAGCTCACCGCGGTAGTCGCTGTCGATGGTGCCGGGGCTGTTGGGCATGGACAGCCCCAGGCGCAGTGCGTTGCCCGAGCGCGGCCGGACCTGGCCTTCCCAGCCTTCGGGAATCGCCACCACAAGGCCCGTGGGCACGGCCACCCGGTCGAATTGCTGCAGCACGAGGGGCTGGTCGACGGCCGCGCGGAGGTCGAGGCCAGCGGAGCCGGGGGTCTCGTAGCGGGGCAGGGGCAGGCCTTCGCCGTGGGGCAGGACCTGGATGCGGAGCGTGGGACGGGGCAGCACGGGCACCTCGGGCGGAACAGGGCCGGAAAAGAGGGGGCAAGACGAAGGCGCGGGGTGCAGCCGAAGCCACACCCCGCGGATGCCGTGGGCGATGCTCAGATGGCGTCGCTGAGGGCTTCCTTGCGGGACAGACGAATCTTGCCGGAGCGGTCGATGTCGATCACGCGCACCAGCACCTCGTCGCCTTCGCGGCAGACGTCGGTGGTCTTCTCGACGCGGCCTTCGGCGAGGTGGCTGATGTGGACCAGGCCTTCGGTGCCGGGGAAGATCTCGATGAAGGCGCCGAAGTCGACGGTGCGCTTGACCACGCCCAGGTAGAGCTTGCCGATCTCGGCTTCCTGGGTGAGCTCGC
>ENA-OWNT01000338-OWNT01000338.1-seawater-metagenome-genome-assembly--contig:-NODE-338-length-121122-cov-21.630303_pt1 | contig 121122 bp, 104 predicted proteins | sample MGYA00238136_ERZ651165 | MGnify/ENA primary metagenome ERZ651165 (study PRJEB26861, sample SAMN08777766) | seawater metagenome | isolation source: coastal seawater | place: USA: Florida | collected...
TCCTACGGCGCCTCATGAAGGGCGCGGACGCCACCAAAAGCGCTACCAGAAGTTACACCTCTCCCTGGGACAGGACCTGTAAAAGCCACCGTGTCGAAGCTGAATGTCATCCCCCGCATGCGAATTGCTGTATCGGCACGAAACTCGCCATGCAGCGCCTCAAAGATGGATAGTACGCGTTTCGCGTAGGCGATAAAGGTAGTCTTGTCGTTGGTATGGGCGAGGATACGAGGATTGATCCCCTCGAGATCGACATAAACCGAGCCCGCTGGCGTCGGATCAGTGAGTAACGAGAGTTCGATATCTCTCCGGATGGTCGCATGACCGAATCCGCAATCGAACAAAGCTCGGCGGAAGTCGCGATAGTTTTTCACGCCGATTCCGCTCATGGCAACATCGCGGGTCACGCTACCTTCGCTATAGGCCCGCAAAAAATCCGCCGTGGTGATTAGCCTGTGATGCAATCTGCTGGCGTAATCTTGAAAAGATACTGGATCTGAGTAATTCGGGGGTACCGTATATACGTCATGCCCCCCGACCAGCTCGACATGGATACCAAGCTGCTGCAGCAGACGCACTGCATCAGTTCTGATGGATCGTCGTGTCATCGCGTCGTCGCATCCGCAGACGTCGATGCGTGCAACATCGTCTGGGCGGATATAATGCACCTGCGCGATCAGCTCGACTGATCTGTCAGGGTACTTGGCAGCGATCGCATCTTGTACGGCTGCCAATGCAATTGCCTGCGACATGAGATATCCTATGCGGGATGGAGAAGTGGTAGGAGTGGGCGGAATCGAAACGCCGCGCCGACGCTTATCTGGCGTCTAAAGGGGTTATAAGGCCCGTTGCGCACCATGCCACTCCCGAGTTTATCCGAACTGAGATCAGTTCGATATTCGGGAGCGTACGAAGTGGTTGGTGCGCAGATCGTGGGTCATGCTTTGAGCATGACGCAAAGCATGATTGCTGGCAAGAGCGATCGAAAGTATCCAGAGTTACTTGGACACCCGCCCTGCCCGAATGCGGTGTTGTCACGTTAACGGTCCTAAGGTTGCTGGTTCATTGATCTGGGCGTAGGCGGTGTCGATGCAGACACAAAAGATCAGCTACAAACGCCATCGGTTTCCGCCTCAGATCATTGCTCGTGTTGTCTGGATCTACGTCCGGTTCAACTTGAGCCTGCGCGAGGTCGAGGAGCGGATGCTGGAACGCGGCGTGGACGTTTCGTATGAAACGATCCGGCGCTGAAGCGTCAAGTTCGGCCCCCTGATCGCCCACGTTCTGCGGCGACGGCAGCCGCGCCCTGGCGATGTCTGGCATCTGGACGAAGTCGTTGTGAAGATCGCGGGCCGGTCATAAGCATTCAAGGCGTAGAAATCTGCGGCACAGGCCGCTTGATCAACGAACAGCTTGCCAACTTTCAAATTCGGCGAGTTAACGTGACAATACCCCTCCGCGTGGTAAGATAGGCAGAAGCGGACCATTAGGCCACGCCGCCATTGGAAGTTTCATTCGCGAAGCTTTCGAACTCAATTTTTGGGCGCCAAAATGATTTTTCTGGTGGATGATAGGGAAATTAATATATTTAAATGTTAGATTCTATCAGATAAATAGGTCAGGAAAGCTTGCTATGGTCAGCTACCAAACTAACAGCCGTTTTGAAACGGCGGATTCGAAAGCAATGCGCGCTAAAGCCAAGCACACATTAGTAAATCTGATTGCATTGATGGAAGCCGAATTTTTATCTCCACAGAAACTTCAGAAGCTTCCCGAGCATGCACGTTCCGAACAACTTTTAAGGGATATCGCACCAAATTGGTTTTCGCGACCGGTAGCTGGGGTAGACTGGATTAGCCTGGCTGCAGAAGCAGCTTCTACGATCCAAAGTTATGATCAAATTCTTTTTTGCTTGTATGCGGTACGGAAGTTCAAATCTCAAGCAGTTATGATAGATCTGTGGAGAGACTCGGGAAATGATCGAGCTCTTTCCCGGTCAAGGTTCAAAGATCATATGCAGAGGGAAATTCGTAATTTGCAGACGACTATTGTCATGGCTGTACTAGATTGTGACATATCATCAGATATGCCACCCCTTCCCCGGGTGGATCAAGATGACCCTACGACTTCAGGCCTGAAGGGAAAGTTTGCTTACCAAATTAGGGGCTCGATAACGGAAGATTTTTTGGGTAGCCGGAACTGGGAGGATACCCAGCTTGTTGCATTTGAGCTCTATTCCTCAGGTTATATACCGCGACTAATTGTTTTCGAAGAGGTTAGCCCTTCTATTCTTGAGCGTTTAATAAAATCTTACGCGAAGTATCGCGGTGAAATATTCTGCGGGCAATTAGCATGGGAGCATGTCAAGGCGCAGGCAAGCGAGAATCTGAAACGTTGTATTGACCGTTACTGTCGCGATCCATTCATGCTTGTGCCGGATGTAAGGTCTGCGGAGTTTTGGGAACGTGACCTGAAAGTAGAGCTTCCAGATTGGAGCAAATTAACGATACAGGGGCGCTGTTGAAGGCAGTGTGCTATTTAGCTTGCGTTGAAAGGCAGTGTAACATCTTTGACCATGCCGAGGCATAAATATCCTCAAGCAGAATTTCATTCTGGTCCGAATGGATGGTTTCCCTGTAACGCTGAGCTGTACATCGTTCAATCGCATGTTGCCAACCGGCGATGCCGCTATTTGGCTTCACCGCTTGCGCTCCATTCTCAAGGTGATCTTGTAAACCGTCGATTTCATTGACCAACAAATGCCGTTTTGCGGCAAGCGCTTCGATAGCCACGAGACCGTACGCTTCCCATCTTGAAGGCATGGCAACAATATCTACGGAAGCTATTGCTGCAACGGGATCTGGAACAAAACCCTTAAACTCAATTCGGGGGTCACCATTTGCCAAACGACGCAAGTTGGCCTCCTCAGCACCTTCGCCATAAACACGTAGTGCGATTTGCGGGTCGGTCGTTTTCTGAAAGGCCCGAATCAGCAAGTCGAACCCTTTTTGTTCGTCCAGCCGTCCGATGGCGCCTATGACACGCATTGGAGTGGAGGGAGGCGACACGTTGCGGAAGGGAGAGAGATCAACGCAAGACTGGATGACGCTGAGGGCATGGGGTTTCACAGCGCCGCTTTTCTTCAACCAATCTGCTTGGCCATGGCTTACGGCCACGACCTTATCAAACAGCCCATAGGCACAGCGTAGTAATGTGGCAAACCGTTTTCTATGGATAACGTTCCTTTCAACAAATTGCTCAGTGTAGCTGTGCTCAACATGGATCAATTTTGTTTTTGGGTGCATGAGACGCAGGGCCATGAGCATTGGCAAAGCGCGCCAGCTAATGGCGAGGTTGGAGACGATCACATCTGCTTGGATGCGCTCGGGCAGCCAGCGGTTCCGGGAGATACTGCGCAGATGATGGTCGGCGTCTTTGGCAAGTTCGGGTGCGGTCGTAATATGGTCCAACACCCGCATGACACCGCCTGCGGTGGTATCATCTACCAAATGTAATACGCGCGGCCGCATCATTGGGCTATTGCTTTTGGGGCAAGCGCTTGGGCCGATTTCATAATGCGGCGCATCATGTCGCCACCGAAGGCCGACAAAGCGGCACTTGCAGCCAAAGTCACGATAGATTTGACGGGCTCTTCGATGAGAGGTGTGCGGGACTGAGCCATCCAAGCAAGACTAAGGTTTCGAGCCCGAGGGGCGTCCAGCGCGCTTACAGCACGGCGGCTCAGGTAGCGCAGTTGGTAGGCGCGTGCGGGCTTGGTATTCACAGCAAAGAAGGAGGGGTTCAAAGGTGTAAGCTTTGCAACCATACGGTCCCAGGCGGCAAGCTGGCGATCGGTGGCGGCAGAAAGCCCTGTGGTATTGATCCGGTACTGTGTCAAAAGCCCCGGCAGCCCTTCAAAGTCCCAATGTGTGGTGAGAGCGATGCGCAGCCAGCATTCGATGTCTTCCGACTGCCGGAAGGTCTCATCAAAATACCAAGAGCGCTGCATCTCAAAGTGAGGCTGATAAGCGATTTCGTCAAAAACCGCACGGCGGATCACGGGAGCAGAGCCGTTGCCGATGGGGTTGCGTTTGAAAATGTGGCTGGCGCCAATGCCTTTGAGGCGGGGTCGTTGCGCCTGTCCGGTCAGTATACCTTCATTATCGATAAAGGCGGATCCAGCATAGCTGATACCGACCTTTGGGTTGGCTTGAAGGTGGGCCACATGACGGGCGAGCTTATGGGGAAGCCAGATATCATCGGCGTCGCAAAAGCCGATGAAGGCCCCATTTGCGGCAGCAATTCCACTGTTGCGCGCGCCGGCCAACCCTCGATTGTTCTGGCGTATGACCCGCACGCGGGGGTCGGTTGCAAACTCTGCAGCGATCTGGGGTGTAGCATCGGTGGAGCCATCATCGACAATGATGATTTCAAAATGCGCGTAGGTCTGCGCGAGCAGAGCCTCAAGTGTTTGGCGCATAGTGGCTTGAACGTTAAAGGCGGGCACAATGATGGAAGCCAGTGTCATAGTGAGAACTCCGATTGACGTTAGCAGAACAGCGAACGGCGGATGCCGCGTGGAAGAACGGTGGCGGCAAGAGCTGCCCCCAAAGTCAGGACACCCCGGCGAGCAGGGGACATAAAGCCGGCTGGCGAGTGCATTAGGCCAGTCAAGCTGTGACGAAGCGCTGTGCTGCGTGCCCTGTCTACGCGAAGGGCGCGCCGAGCGAGATAACGGTGATGAATTGCATGGCTGGCACGACTGGGTTGGATTCCAAAACGCGCAGCGGTGGCAAGGGCCTGCTCGCGCCCTTTCAGCATGGCGTCCAAATTGGCAGAAAGCCCTTCTGGGCTGGTGCGATAATAAGTATGCAGTGTCGGGACCGGCAAAATACGGGCGCCCTCGCCAACAAGACGCACAAGCATCTCAAGGTCTTCGTTATGAACGATGTTGGGGTCAAAACCACCGCCGTTTAGGAAGGCGTTTTTACGCAGGGTGAGGTTGGACATCGTGCAGACCGGGTTTTCACCGAGCAGCATGTCAATCGAAAGGGGTGCTTTTGGAACTGTGGACCAAGCCTGTGCATCTTCGGGCGTGTGATGGAAGAACGCGATTTGCCCAAACGCACCATCTACCTTCGGATCGTCAAAGACGCTGATCAGCTGCAAAAGCTTATTGGGGTGCCAGATATCATCTGCATCACAAAAGGCGATCAGGTCGCCATGGGCATGTTGTGCAACGCCAGTGTTCCGCGCAGCGCTTGGTCCTTTTTCAGCGTGACGTACCAGATGAATACGTGCGTCTGTCTTGGCGATGTTCTGGATAAGCTCAGCTGTGGCATCCGTCGATCCATCGTCAATGCAAATGGCTTCCCAATCTTGAAAGCTCTGCGCGATCAGGCCCGCGAGCGTTTGTCCAATTGTAGCTTCAGCGTTGAAGCAAGGCAGAATGATAGAAAATCGTGGCATAGGTCAGACCTTTGCGAAGTTGCGGCCGAAGGCCAATGACAGGGCAGGCAGGGAAGCACCCACCATGAGAAGGGTCGCAGTGAGCGCATAGGCGATGGCGACTGGAAGGAGGCCAAGTGATGCAAATGTGGCGGTACTAATCATGAGTGCGGATGTGATCAGGGTGGTGAGCCAAAACTCGAGATGCGCACGACCGGTGGCGCGGAGCCATCCAGCTGTAGCGGACCACAGGGTCGTTGGTATGGCGACAAGGCAAAGGATCGAGACGATTTCATCGATTTGGGACCAACCTGGGCCGAAGAGCACTGGGACGTAATAGGGGGCGAGCAAGGCCTGCAGGATTACGGCAGGCGTGATCAGACCCATGGCCAGCAAAATGCTCTGGCGCAGGGCCAACGCTTTCTGCGTGCTGGCACATAGATGTGGAAATAGAACTGTCGAAAAGGCAACCGAGAAGGAGTTTGCTAGGCTCAGCCCAGCATTGAAGGCCATGAAATACAGCCCAAGCGCCTCAGCCCCCATCAAGCTGCCAATGATGACTTTGTCAGCCTGTAGGCGCAGCGCTTTGACCAGCTCCACGCCGATTACTGCGCTGCCAAAGCTGACGAAGGGGCGCAACGGGGCGCGGCCTTGAGATAGATCAAGTTTCCAAGGGTGCAGGCGGCGCATGGCAATAAGCCAAAATGGGGCGGTCAGTAGGCGTGGCAGAATAAGCGCCAACGCGGATGGCCAGAACAGTGCGAGCCCTGCGGACATAAGATTTGCTCCGACGATCTGCCCGCCGGAAATGGCTGCGGTTTGGCGCAGTTTGCCCGCCCGCATGGCGAGAGCGGTTTGTACCAGACCCGCTGGCATGAAGAGATATTCACCTGCGAGCAACAAGATGAGCGCCAAAAGAACGGTGTTCCCGTTCATGGCGTAGAGAGCAAAGCCCACTACGGATTGCGCGCAAAACAGACCTATGCACCAGAGCCAGAAAATTCGATGTGCCGTAGCGCAGGTTTGCGGCAGGTCTTGCTCGGGGCTGGCGATGATCTTTTGGCCTGCGCCGTTTTCGGTCAGGGATTTGAGGATGTCGGCCGCGGCCAATGCGGCCGCCGCGAGACCGATTTGTGCTAGATCAAGAGAACGCGCAACGGCAACCACTACCAGCAACCGTGAGGCTTTGGCCGCCACTTCCGAAGCACCGTAAGCAAGCAAATTTTGAGCGATGCGTGATGTCTTCGTCGAAGCGATCATAATTGGGTCCAGTCACATTTGATGCCCTCAAACTATTGCGAGAGCAGCCTGCTGTCTTGTGCGCTAGCGGAGAGGGACATGGGGCAACCGAACTGCATCATATCCTAAAGGATAGGCTCTCGGCATGGATATCCTCTCGACCCATCGGCCGTGAATGCGTATCAAGGTTACTATCAGAGGCAATCGACAGACCTATCCACCGATGAACACAGTCTTCAAACTGAGCTCCCTGGCCTGCGTAGCGCTTGCGATAAGTGGCTGTGCCAAGTTGGATCAGCCAGATAACCTTGAAGAGGTTTCTGTTGGGGATGCCTATCAAGCGCAATACCGTGAGCCCGATGTAAGTCGGAGGGAGGCAGATTTTTTGCGCTCGACAGCCATTAATGCGCGCAAATGCGCGGCCCCTCGTGGCGGCTTGGCGGGTAAAGCATCCGGGCTTTCGGCGGCAGCACTGCGCGGAGAGCGTCTGACGCGCAATGATCTTGTGGATGTGCGTATCGGAGATGACGATACGTTTAATGGCAACTACGTCGTGTCGCGCGACGGGACGATTAATCTGCCTTTTCTAGCACCGATCCGCGCACAGGGGCGCCTAACAACGGAGATCGAGCGCGACATTGCAACTCAATTGATCGCGGGTGATTTTTTTGCAGAGCAGCCCCGTATTTCTGTTCGGGTGGCTGATTTTGCTTCTGTGACGGTAGGGGTATCGGGGGCTGTGTTTGAGCCGCGCGCGGTAGAGATTGGGGGCGTGCCGGGAGACCAAGTTGATGGGCGGCGGCAGGATGCACTTGGCGCATCGACGGAAGCGCGCAATCTTTCTGCCGCTTTGCGTGCGGCAGGTGGGGTGCGCCCCGATGCTGATATCTCTGCAGTAGAAGTGCGCCGCGCCAGCCAACGCTATGTTTTAGATATGCGGGGGGTGTTTGAGGGGCAAAACGCCGTAGATATTATGCTTTTGACAGGAGATGAAATCTCCGTGCCAAGCCGGGGCTGCTTTCAAGAGGAACTTATGCGTCCCAGCCCGATTAGCCCCCCCGGGGTCTCGCTATTTCTCTCCAACCTCACGGTACCAGCAGCTGGCAATGCGGTCTCGGCCATCGGTCGAGATGTAAGGGAAGTCCCCTATGGGACGCGCTATCTGCAAGCTGTGATCGATACCAACTGTGTGGGCGGGGCACGAGCAACCAGTGCGAACCGGTCCTCGGTTTTGTTTTCCCGCAATCCGGTGACCAAGGTCTCGGTCGTGATTGAACGTGATATTGAGGATCTTCTGCGCCGCGCAGACCGAGATGACTATGACCCCTTTCTGCTGCCAGGGGACGCGATCGCCTGCTACGATAGTACGGTGACCAATATCAGTGAGATTGGCAGGGTGCTGGGTCAACTCGGCCTTTAGAGGAAGCTGTGGCAGCTACGCTTCATGTTGCTGACTCCATTTTGATCTACTCGAGCCCAAGCTGCTGCTGGGTCGCGTCCCAAATATTTTGTAGTTTTGCGATGTTTTTCTCGAGTGTTGCGTGGTCATCAGTTTGGGCGGCCTTCTCAATCTCAACCAACGTCGTGCGCATTTCGACCGCACCAAGAGCGGCAGAACTGCCAGCAATGCGATGTGCGAGCTGTGAGATCTCTTCTGCAGAATGCTGCTTACGGTCCTTCAGATAGCTAATCGCTGTCTCCATTTCAGACACATAGCGTAGCAGAAGTTTCTCAACCGCAGCCTCGCCTAAAGTGTCTCGCAAATCGTCCAGATAAGCCTTTGAAACAAGCGTGGCAGTTTCTTGCTGTACTGGAGTGGAGTGTTCTTCGGACTGGGCGAGTGCCGAAATCATGTCGATCATGGCACTTCGATTGAGGGGTTTGGTCAAAACCTCATTCATGCCATCTTGTAAAAATGCTTCTTGCTCTTCGGGCATTGCATTGGCTGTCAGCGCAATAATTGGTGAGTTTGCACAAGCGCCCTCTGCACGGATCTCGCGGGTGGCGTGTCGCCCATCCATCACAGGCATGCTGATATCCATCAAAATGAGATCAAACCTATGGGTCTTAGCCAGATCAACGGCGATCTGACCATTATGCGCCTCAGTGACCTTGTGGCCCACCGCCTGTAACATTTCCCGGGCCACAGAGCGGTTTATCTCATTGTCTTCCACCAAAAGGATATCAACGGATTTGTCATTGTGTTCCCGGCTCTTCGAGGGAGTTTCAGTAGCCGGTGACGCAATCGGGGTGATGGGCAAAGAGATAGCAAAGCTGCTTCCAACATCTTTCTCGCTTTCGACCGTGATGGTGCCGCCTAACGCTTTTGCAAAGCGCTGTGCGATCCCCAAGCCCAGTCCGGTCCCACCCACATTGCGATCATAGGAGCTGTCTCCCGTCATGAAGTCATCAAAAATTTGGACTTGCAGTGCTGGGTCCATACCAATGCCTGTATCACTGACGATGATCTGTAGCAGCGGCTCGCCCGCTTCCGTTTCCTGTACCTCAGCTTCTATAGAAACCTGACCATCAACTGTAAATTTCACCGCATTGCCGATAATGTTCATCAAAATATGCTGAAGGCGCTCACGATCAGATAGGATCCAATCGACAGAAGGTCCCGACCAGCCCCAAGTCAAAGTCGTGTTGTTGGCGAGTGCTGCGCCACTTTGATTATCGACAATGTCTCGTAGCAGATCGCTCAAACTCATTGGCACAGGTCGTAAAACCAGCTTCCCTGCGTCATATTTCGTGATGTCGAGCACATCAGAGATATGGCTCATCAATAGCTTTCCGGAAGTCTCCATGTTTTTCACATAGCGGTTCTGGCGGGGGGTAAGCTTGGTATCTTGCAACAATGTAAGGTTGCCCAAAAGGCCATTCAAAGGCGTGCGGATTTCGTGGCTCATGGTGGCCAGGAAATCGGTTTTTGCTTTCTCGCCGGCAAGTGCGCGATCGCGGGCCTCTACGAGATCTCGCTCTGCCTGCATCTGATGTGAGATGTCCCGCAGGAAGGCGATGAAAATCTCGCCATCCTCAGTCTGAGCGGATTGAATTGCGAATTCTACCGGGAACAGCTCCCCGGTCGCACGTTTGGCCTCCAGTTTGATGCGGCCTTTGCCCACAACATGGCGCGCGCCGCCATCACGCAGCCGCTGCATTCCAACGTTATGAGCCTGGAGGTGGTGATCAGGAACAATCAACTCTCCCAATTCTTTCCCGATGGCATAGTCCGCATTATAGCCAAATATCTGCTCCGCTGCAGAATTGAAGACAAGAATGCGTCCTTCTGCGTCACTGACGAGCACCGCATCGAGTGCTGTATCAGTAATGATATTCATGCGCTTTCCTGCATCTACAGCCTCGGCACGGCGTTTGATATTTTGCGCATTCAGCCGACCAAGATAGATGGCCAGGATCAGGAGAGTAAGCGTTAGCAAGGTAACGCCGACGGCAAGTTGGGTCAGTGTCACCGCGATAGCGTTGCGCCGCGCGTCAGAATCCACCGCGAAATAAGTCAGACCGGAGATGGACAACTGCCTAACAGATGGTCGGATATCCACCGTACGGTCCAACAGCACAGGCAAGTCAGCGATGAGGTTACTGTCAGGCTGGTCTATGATTGAGGCGCTTTCTTCCAAGAATCTCTGCACCTTTGCGAGATAGGCAGAGAACTGCGGTTCTAAGCGCAGGTCTTCATAGATCGAGGATTGTCTGAGGGTCGCAATCCGGCTGTAGAAAATATCAAATTCACGACGTAAGGTTTTAAGGTCAGGCGTGGGTTCAGAGAGCGCTGTGATAAGCTGTAGTTTGAAGTCGAGGAACTCCACCTCAGACTGGGAGAGGGTCCATTGGACGTTATCCGAGCTGGCTGAATTCAGCAGGTTCAGATCGCGGGTCACGTTGCGGGAAAGCACCGCAATGCTGATCAGAATGAGACAGCCGAGACCTGCAAGCGTAATCAAACGAATGCGGGAGTCGAATATTCTGCTGGCCATTATGCACTCTTTCTCGGCTTCCAGTCTGGACCCAAAAGGGCTCAGGCTGGTGTAAAGGCTAGTCTAAGACTTCAATCCGGTCGAGTTGCCAGATGCTGCGCGCATAGGTCATTTCTGTGCTGTAGCTGGAGTTGGTATCAAAAGGATAGACGATCCAAAGCGGCCCCTTGTCCCGCAAAGACATGATTTCTCCATCCATTTTGTACGCAATGATCGGACCCTCTTCGACAGCGTCCTCAAGTGGTATCTCTACAGCATAGTCGTTGATCGCTGTGGCACGCAAACTCTCGCCCTCTATCCCTAAGTACTCCACCAGTTTGGCTAGGGATACGCCTTCAAAAAGGTGCTTGCCTTCGGTCCAGATCGTGCGTGTTTCGAACGTCGTATTATCGAGGGATTGCAGCATGTCCATGTCGAACTGCGCGGTGTTCTCCACATTGGTTACCTCAAGAGGGCCAGAAACCGTAAGGATCACGTCTTCTTGAGGGGCGGATAGATCCGCGGCATAAGTTGGCACTGCGATGACGCAGATCACGGCGGCAGTTTGAAACAGCTGGCGAAACATTCTTGGCATCCTTGATTGGTCTGCAGCACTTATGACTGTTTTTCGTTCATCCCGCAGAGGTCATCGGGCTACCTTCATATCCGAAGGGGTAGGTTCGGCACCGATAGTGTCATTTCCAGGGGCGCGTTCGGACAACCTTTCATCTTTGCTTATGGATGTAGTAATGACCTCCCGGCCATGCCTAGCAGTTTGTATTTCTGCTAGGCATGTTCGTGCAGCGCCCAGCCTTTATGCGGCATGTCGCATGGGCGTTGTGAAGCGTCCTAGAAAGGCACTGAGATCGCCCTCAAGCTCCGGCCGATCCATGGCAAAAGCCACGGTAGCTTGCACAAAACCTTGAATGGAGCCGCAATCGAACCGCTCACCTTCGAAACGGAATCCCGTCACATCGGTACTGTCTAAGTCTGCACTAATGGCATCAGTGAGTTGCAACTCACCACCAGACCCGGGGCGCAGCTCAGCAAGTCGATCAAAAATGGATGGCTCTAAAATGTAGCGTCCCACGATGGCATTGGTTGAGGGCGCTTGTTCAGGGTGAGGCTTCTCTACCAGACCGCGCGCATGGGCGATCCTTCCTTCGGTATTTGCCACGGCCAGAACGCCATAGGATGAGGTTTCTGCTTGGGGCACATTCATTGTTGCCACCATATGACCGCGCTGAAGCGCATGGGCGGAGATCATCTGGCTCAAGGCCCCGCGCGGCGCGCGGATCACGTCATCAGGCAGCAAGACCGCAAAGGGTTCGTCTCCCACCAAGCGAGAGGCCAGACGAACAGCATGCCCCAGGCCCAGTGGATTGTTTTGGCGCAGGAAAGCAAGGGCCCCTTCTGGGATACGTGTGCCTGCGAGCGCAGCCAACGCTTTGGTTTTATTGCCCGCGGCAAGCCTGTTTTCCAACGCCGCTGCCGTATCAAAGTAGTCTTCTAACGCACCTTTCCCGGCCGCTGTGACGAAGATGAATTCCTCGATGCCAGCCTCGCGTGCCTCATCAATCGCATACTGGATCAAGGGGCGATCTACGAGGGGGAGCATCTCTTTAGGGATCGACTTTGTGGCGGGCAGAAAACGTGTTCCCATACCGGCGACGGGGAAGACGGCTTTGCGAATATGTGTCATCTGTAGTTTCTCCTAAAGGTTGTGCAGGGGGTAAATAAGGGAGCGAGATCAGTAGGCTCCGCGCCCAGAGGCGACCGCGCCAAAGGTTCTAGCGATAAGCAGCAAATCCAGCAGCAGTGTGCGGGACTCAGCGTAAGCGAGGTCCATCTCCACCATTTGGTCGAAGCCGATCGTCGCCCGGCCGGAAACCTGCCAAACGCCAGTGAGGCCCGGTTTGACGGCAAGGCGGCCCAAAGCGCGTGTTGGATAGGCCGCTACTTCGCAGGGCAGCGCAGGGCGCGGCCCGACAATCGCCATATCACCGCGCAGAATGTTCGCAATTTGCGGCAGCTCATCTATGGAAAAGCGGCGGATGAAGCGTCCTACGCGCGTGATCCGCGGATCTTCTCGGGATTTGAAGCAAACGCCTTCACGATCTGACTGGCTCAACAGGTTGGCCCGACGCGCCTCGGCATCAACGCTCATGGAGCGAAACTTAAAGATGCGAAACTCTTTGCCGTCACGGCCCACGCGGGTCTGGGTGAAGATAACCGGACCACGGTCTTCAAGCTTAATCGCCAGCGCTGTAAGAGCAAAAATTGGGGAGAGCAGGATCAACGCACTGGCGGATAGGACAATGTCCAAGAAACGGCTTTGGAAATTCGCTACGGATAGCTGGCTAAGCGATTTTACTCCGGCATGGGCGAGAAAGCTCACGTTGCCAGAAAGATAACGTTTGGCCAGACGACGTGGCTCTTGAGCCAAACGCCACACCCATTCCATCCGTGTCTTGCGAACCCATTTGGGCGCGCGTGTCACGCTACCCGCTAGAAAGTCGAAGAGTGCGCCAACCGCCAAGCTCAATGGCGCGTTAATAAGGTGGGCATGCTCATGCAGCCAAAGTTCTTGCCGGGGCACACCCAAGGCAACCAAGAGAATGTCTGCACCGCTTGCATTAATATCGGCAATGACGGCATCGGCATTGTGCGCGCCAGCATAGCCATCGCGGGTTCCAGCGATCTGCAGCCCGGGTATTGTGGAAACCAGTGTGCTGGCCGCCGCTTCTGCCGTGCCAGGCGCGCCGCCAAAAAGATAGACTGATTTGTTTTGTTGAGCGGCTTTTGCCAGCAGCGCGGGGACCAGATCGGTACCGTTGAGGTTCGTGGTGAGCTTGGTGCCCGTCATGCGGCCAGCCAATTCAACTCCAATACCATCTGGCAGCAGCATGTCGGCCGCTGCTACAGCTTTGGCATAGTTTTCGTCGTGGCGTCGGATATTGCAGCAATGCGCGTTCATAAAGAAAGCGCGGCGGCGGCCCGGAGCCAACAAAGAGGCGATGGCTTCCTCTTCTGTGGCATCCGCCAAATCAAGGTCGAGCGCAGGCAGGTAGGCTGTCTTCAACTGGGGTACGAGAGCGGAGATGGCGGAGGTTGCGACAGTATTGAAATCTACATGTTTCATCGGGCAAATCCTTGAGTGCATTGGCGTTATCTCAAGGTTGCGCTTATGGCGGTTTCTCTCAACGGAGCGGTCGGACAGGTTTTGACCGCAAAGGTTTATTGCCGCGGGCCTCTGGTGCCACTTCCTATCCGAATGTAGAGGTTATCCATCCAGTTGGGTCATTCTCTGGCCACAATCGAACCCGAATTTTAACGTGCATGATCCGTAGTCCCCGTTTAGAAATTCAATGTATAGGAGAGCCAGATGCGTATTTTGATTGCAGACGACCACGACTTATTGCGGGACACGTTGGCTCTGTTCTTTCAGGCTCAGAGTGACATCGAAACCTATGTCGCTTCAGACCTGCCGTCCGCATGCAAAATGATCGAGAATGATCCCCCCTATGACCTGGTGTTGCTCGATTTGAACATGCCGGGCATGAATGGTTTGGAGGGGCTGAAACACGCGTTATCGCTAGAGGGCGGGCAACGCGTAGCCCTGCTTTCTGGAGAGGCCACCCGAGAAATTGTGGAACAAGCCTTGGAGGTTGGAGCGGCGGGGTTTGTTCCTAAAACCCTACCAGCAAAATCCATGATCAATGCCGTCAAGTTCATGGCGATGGGCGAGCAATATGCGCCGATCGACTTTATGACAGCTTTGGAGGACAGCCCCAGCCATCCGTTGGCCGAAAAGCTTTCACCCCGCGAGCTGCAGGTGCTCAAGGGTCTCACGGAAGGCAAGTCCAATAAGGAAATCGGTCGCGACCTTGATATTACTGAGCCAACCGTCAAGCTGCATATGAAGACACTCTATCGCAAGGTTGGTGTCTCAAATCGGACGCAAGCCGCTTTGATCGCGCGTGAGGCCGGACTTTTTTAACTATCCTATCGGATAGGGTTTAGTCTCCGATGCCCTTAGAACCAGCCGAGCGCGCCCGCGTATTTTACGAGGCGAGAAGGTAAAGTTTGGGCAAAGGAGATGCCCTATGACTTTCCAAGATGCAGCAGCCTATGACGCCCCTGAAGCGCCCAAGCGCCGCCTTTCCATCCGCCGCATTTTGCTGGGCGGGCGCGTCAGTGATTTAGGTCGCTTCCCGCGGTATCTTGCGTTTGCCATCCTGGGCGGCGCAGCGATCTGGGCGCCAGTCACCGGTTACCTGCGTACAGCGCCGCTTACATTCAAATCTCATGCCTCTTTGATCCTACCGGGCTCTGGCGCTTCGGCTTCGCTGAACCTAAGCGGGATCGGCCAGGCATCTTCCTATGCGAACTCTGCTTTTTCCAGCAATTCCGTCAGCCCCACCGAAACCTACAAACGCTTGATTGGTGCGGACCGTATTTTAGCGGCTGCCGCCGAGACACTTGGCATGAGCGCAAAAGAATTCGGTAAACCTCGCATTAACCTTGTTGATCAGACCAGTCTTATTCATTTGGAGGTAACGGGGGGCTCGGAAGAGGATGCACAGGCACGCGGTGATGCGCTGCTTGCCGCCTTTTTCAAGGAACTGGACGCACTGCGTGCAGATGAGCAAAACACGCGTGAAGATAGCGGTTTGGCTGCGATTGAAGACTATAGGAATTCGGTTGCAGCTACGCGCGCTGATATCGCGCGTCTTCAAGATGAAACCGGCCTGACAACTAGTGAGCAATATGACGCTATGGTTGAGACCACGCGTCTCTTAGAAAGTCGTGTTCAGGACCTGGCAGCCACTTTGAGCGAAAAAACACAAAGCGTAGCCGCCCTTGAAGCGACTTTAGGCCTGCCTGCAAAATCTGCAGCTGCCACACTAAAAGTATATGCGGATGCGCAGTTTTTGACCCTAACCGAGGAAGTCGGTCTCCAAGCAGCTAAGCTCTCTGAAGCGCGGTCCCTGTTTGGCGAAGGGCACCCCAAGGTTCAAACAGCTCGGGCTGGCCATAGCGCCGCAAAATCTGCAGCGCTTCAACAAGCAATTGCCGTAACAGGACTTGATGAGGCGGAGCTCAAAGGGCTTGATCTTGCCCCTGCTGGTGCCCGAGCTGAACTTTTGGCACAACTTGTACGGATGGACGCGGAACGAGCCGGTGTGCTGGAGCAACATGCAACTTTGTCCGCGCGCTTGAAAGAGGATCTGACCAAGCAACAGCGTCTCGCTTCTACAGCCGCAAAACTGCAGGATCTGCAACGGGATTTCTCGGTAGCAGAAGCCGTGTTTGCCACGGCCATTGCTCGTACGCAGTCTACCAAATCTGACGTCTACGCCTCCTATCCGCTTGTTCAGGTCCTTGAAAACCCATCTCTTCCTGATCGCCCTTCGTCGCCCAACCGTAAACTGGCCATCGCCGCCGGTGCTGCTGCTACCCTTATGATGTTGTTGGGATTGACCCTTGGCTGGATACGTTCTGCGCTGATTGGGCGGCTGATTGGACTGCGGAAGTCAGGAGCATGATCGCTCAAAACCCTGCCGAAAGAATGGTCTACAAAGCCATGGTGTATACATGGCCATTCTATGCCATTGGGGCGCTCTATGTCGTGGGTCCGGTACTGGCATGGGTTTTGGGCGGTTTGGCAGGGCTTGCGTTATATTTAGGGCCAGCGATGCGCGAGGACCTTAGAGCAACTGGCAAAGTTCCAATGCTTATCTGGTGCTGGTTCATCGGTATGTTCGTAATGCTGGTTGTCCTATGGATTGGACACTTAGACTGGGGGCTCGGTCTCAAGAAAACGATCAAGTCCTCGATTGGCTGGGCGAAAGGATGGGCGCTTCTAGCACTCTTTCCGTTGGTAGGGGCTGTGCTGCCAATACGCCGTGCCATTTTGATCCGCGGTCAATGTGTCATCGGGGCTTGGACTCTAGCGCTGGCACCCTTGTTGCTCATCGCGCCCTATATCGGCTTGCCCGAAAAAATATTCACCTCTCCGCTGAAGGCTGTGGGTGGCCCGGGACCGGAGTATTTCTCAGTCTATTTCTTCACCTTTGACCCCGCCAGTTGGACACCAAGATGGCAGTTCTATGCCCCGTGGTCACCCTTCGCCGCATTACTGGGCGTGATCATGGTCCTCTTTGCCCTGGAGGAGAAAGACCGCAGGTGGATGTTGGCCGGGGTAGGCGCGGGTGTGTTGATGATCTTGGCATCAAAATCACGCATGGGACTTGTGGGCTTGGTGGCTTGTACGATTGGGCCACGAATGATGCCTTTGATCCTTAAAGGTTGGGCATGGCATGTCACCGCTGCTTTAACGGCTTCACTTGCCGTTTTCGGCACAGCCCTTCTGACTTTGGGCCAAGATGCAGTGGCCACCTTCAAAGGCGCGCGGGCAGATAGCACGCGCGTACGCGAAACCTTACAGCGCATTGCTCACGAGCGGTGGCAAAACGAAGCTGTTTGGTTTGGCCATGGAACCATACACCCAGGATCTCATGCAGTCGAATACATGCCCATTGGCAGCCATCATACTTGGTACGGACTACTTTTCGTTAAAGGTCTTGTTGGGTTTGCCGCGCTTTTGGTGCCAATGGTTTGGCATACATGTTTTGCAATGCTCGACGCCGCTCGGCATTCGCGGGGCCGGCTGCCGATGGGCATTCTGATGACGATGGTTTTGCTGTCTTTTGGTGAAAATATTGAGATTGAGGCTTATATGCTTTGGCCTGGGCTCATCCTTTTAGGGGTGCATTTGCGCGAGGTGGCGAACAATGTTTCGGACCAATCGTGATCCGTCTCGCCTTTCTGCTATGGTCATTGGCCAAGATCATCTCTTGGCTCAGGAAGAAGACCCAGCTCAATCCAGAAGGTGGTATTGTCACGTTAACTCGCCGAATTTGAAAGTTGGCAAGCTGTTCGTTGATCAAGCGGCCTGTGCCGCAGATTTCTACGCCTTGAATGCTTCAAGCCGATGGTAGCGGATATTGAGCGCAGAGCGTCGACGGGCTGGCACGGAAAAAGAACTACGGGTTGCGGACTACATAGAGACGAAGCGCTGCAATCCACCCGGTGATCGGAAGCCCTGCATTACTCGCTCTCGTTTTCGGAAAGGTAAATGGCTGTTCTCTGCCCGGTCGTGGATCCGCGGTTCAGCTACCGCGGCGAGGACGTGGTTCAAAGGCTTGAAGAAGTCTGCGGCAGGATCGGCTATCCGAACACCATTCGTGTCGATAACGTCCTATGTCGGGAACTTCCGGCTGTTTAGGTCAGCAGGTCATGGGGCATCCGGCAAACCGGATGCCCTACAATCTTTGCCCAGACGGGCTCTGCCGTCAAGAAATGATCTCTTCCATAGCAAACACAGGGTACGCGCGATGGCGGCCCTCACCGTCCTCAATACGAGATTCCAAATCCCAAGCAGAAGGCCCGAACATTATCTACGAGGTCAGCGAACTGCCTCCACGGCTGCTACAGAGAGAGGTCCTTCCGCCTGGGCTCACCCCTTCGAAGAAGGGGCGATAGGGTTCGCCGTGTTTGACCACGGCGTGTACAGTGCGCGCCATCTTTGCCGCGATTGCGGTGTAGGCCTTGCGACGCAGATGGGCATTGTGTCGGTCTTTGGAGATGTAGCGCTCGAATTTGTCGCGGAAGCTGTTGGTCCGCTTCAGCACTGCGGTTTGGCCGGCCATCCAAAGCGTGCGGCGCAACCGGGCATTGCCGTACTTCGAGATCCGGCTCTGACCGCGGAACATGCCCGACTGCACGGTGGCGAGGTCCATGCCGCAGAATTTCAGGAACTGCCGGTGATGGCGAAACCGACGCAGGTCACCGGCCTCGGCCAGGATGGTCATCGCGTTGATCGGGCCGATCCCGGGAATGGTTGTCAGCAGCTGATAATCGGGGAGGTCCGAAAGTAATTCGACAGCCCGCGCCTCAATGATATCGCGCTGTCGGATCAGGCTTCTGCCTTCAGCCAACACCAAGCGGAACATGCGGATGGCGTCAGAATCCGGCTGAACTGGCAAGCCCACAGAGCCAACGGCCGTGGCATAAATATCTAAAAGCAGGCGCTTTTTGGATACTTTACGTCCAACCACTTTCCATGCATCGGCAATGAATGCCTCCCGGCTCATCGCCGTGATCATATGCGGGGTTGAATACTTCTCGAGGAAAGCCAGGAACCAGTCGGTTCTCGAATTCCGGTGAAATCGTTCGGCCTCGGGGAAGTAGAGCGGCAGATAATGTGTCAGGATGCGATGCCACAGCTCGGTCTTCGAACGGGAGACGATCTCATGGGTCTTTGACAGTTCCTGAATGTCGGCGGTCCCGGTCACCAACGGATCGTGAAAGAACTGAACCGCGCCGATCTCCAGCATATGCAGGATGACCTGGGCGTCCTTAGGATCGTTCTTATCCCAACTGTTATGCAGAGCTTCTCGCGTTCGCGCCAGACCGACGGAGGACACAAGCTTCAACTCGAATCCGGCCTGTCCGAGATGGTGAGCCAAGACACGGTGATAATTGCCGGTCGCTTCAAACCCGATCCGCACCGGCAGGTCGTAGCTGGCGAGATTTATGGCTAAGCGCTGAAAATCTTCCAGCGTGTTCATGATCGTCATGCGGCGGCGGCGCTTCTTGCCGGGAATGCTGATCAGCACCTCATGTCGATGCTTGGATATGTCGATGGCGACCAACAAGGGCGAAAGGGTAGCATAGGTAGTGGTCATAGCCGGTCTCCTCAGCGGTGTGGTTATGCAAAACCACTGTTGAGACCTGAGACCCGGTTATGGCCACCCGCTGCGCAATTTGAGGGCTGCGCAGGCAGCCATAACCTCTTAGCGGCGCTTCTTCCCGAGGTGCTATGGCAGCGAATTTATCTCTCGGGATCTCGATCTCTGGGCATATGCCAACGACGTCACGCTGGACTTCTCACGGCCAGGTAAGCCGACGGACAATGGGTTCATCGAAGCCTTCAACAGCAAGCTTCGATCGGAGTGCTTGAACACACACTGGTTCATGAGCCTTGCCGACGCCCGTGAAAAGTTGGAAGGTTGGCGTCGACACTACAACGAGGATCGTCCCCACAGCGCGATCGGATACAACGTCCCGATCGCCATGCATTATCCCGATGGCGTCACCAGCCCGTCATCGTGAAACGGCCGGGAAAATCCAGCTTCCGGTGGTCCAACGTTGGGGAGCAGGGCAAGTTGGGCTGGACTTTATTCGATAGTGGAGGAAAAATCCCGTGGCAGGTCAGATCACTTGGGATAGAGCGACTATCTTTTGGTATATTGTATGTAGCGATTGTGTAGTTCTTGGTGTGGTGTTGTTGTTGCGTTTAGCGGTTTTCTGTGGGGTTTTTATTTACCATAAGTATGATTATAGGGGTTTTTTCTGTAGCCGGGTGGATTCACAAACGAAGTGCAAATTCTGTACGAATACAGAGAGTTGCATGGAGTATGAAGAATGGGAACCCACTACTGTCACCTGAAGTTGGACGAACGTCGCAAGCTTGCAAAGTGGCTTGAAGCCAAAATGCCGATTTCAGAGATCGCGGATCGATTGGGTCGCGACCCGTCCACGATCTACCGAGACATTAAGCGTAATCGGTACACGGATGGTGAACTGCCTGAGCTAAACGGGTATCATGCGCTCGTCGCTCAGGAGAAATATGAGCAGCGCCGCGCGATCCATCGCAAGATGATCATTCACCCTGATTTGAAAGCCGCCATCGAAGACCGCCTGAAGGCTGGCTGGTCGCCCGAACAGATAGCCGGCAGGATGCGGCTCGAACGGCACCCGATCCGCGTGAGCCACGAGACGATCTATCGCTTTGCCTATTCCAAAGACGGTCGCGAGGAACAGTTCTACCGCCATCTCCCTGAGCATCGGCGCCGCCGTCGGCCGCGTGGTTACCGCAAGCACAACAGAGCCCACATATTCGACATTCAAAGCCTGTCGCACAGGCCTGAGCGTGTCTCAGAACGCTTTGAATTCGGCCATTGGGAGTGCGACTTGATGATGTTCCGCAAGGAGCATGGGAAGGTAAACGTGACGTCTTTGGTGGAGCGCGTCAGCCGCTATGCCGTCGTGATACGTAATGAAGATCGACAATCCAAACCGATCATGGAGTCCCTGATCAACGGGTTGGTTCCCCTGCCCGCCGCCGCGCGCAAGTCAATCACTTTCGACCGCGGCACCGAGTTCTCGGCCTGGAAATATCTCAAGGCCGGGACCGGAGCGGATGCCTGGTTGTCTAATCGCCGACCCACAGTCAAGCTTTTGATGCTAGAAAACAGTGGGCGTTGAAACGCCCTACAATGCCTTTCCCATTTCCACTCTTCGTTCAGCCGTTCTCAGCGTCACGTAGCCAGCAAGGTCGTGCGTATGTCCGGGGCATGGTTGTCTCCGCAGTCGACACTGGGCCGCTGCATTCCGGGTTCCGCAGGTGAGACCATCCTGTGTTCTGCGCGCAGTCCATAACAGCTGCAGCCAAGCACTTCGGATTAGCCTGACCTCCGTCCACGACAGGGACGCCTCCTCGCATCTACCTATGACGCGCTGAGTTCGGTGTGCGAAGTCCTTTCCTTAGGCGACGACTTCGCGAGTCGGGATGAATTCTTGGCCGGTTCTAAGCATGGAATGCATGATGACGGCGAGTTTACGGGCAACGGCCACCGCCGCGCGCTTGAACCCAATGCGTTCCCTCAACTGAAGGCCCCAGGTTTTGAGATCACTAACGGTATCTGCCCGTGTCCTCGTAAGTAGCGAGGTCGCGGCCTCGTAGAGAAGCCCGCGAAGCCGATGATCTCCCCGGCGCGAAATGTGGCCGTCGAAGTCTACCTCCCCGGATTGGTAGCGGCGTGTGGTAAGGCCGAGCCACGCTCCCACAGACCTTGATCTCGGGAAATTTTTCGGGTTTTCGATGGCGGCCACATAGGAGATCGCCGTGATCGCCCCGATGCCAGGTATCGTCATCAGCAGACGAGTGCTTGGGCTGTGGCGCGCCGCATGTCGGAGTTGACGATTGAGTGCGGATACACGTTTGCGTATCGCGCGCCAAGTCTCGAGTAGCGGCAAAATGATCTGTGCCAACTCGACATACCCCTCCAGCAGTCTCTCTACGTTTGCTTCAAACACGGAACCTTTGCTCTTGGGGACGACCAGGCCGAATGTCTTCATCAGGCCACGGATCTGGTTGGTCAACTGTGTTGTCATGGACAGGAGCTGCGTACGAGCTGCCACCAAAGACCGGATCAGCATCGACTCGAAAGACTTGACCCTGACGGCCTTGTAGAAGCCGGTTTCGGCAAGTCTGGCCAACCCTTCGGCATCGTTTGCGTCGGTCTTGTTCAACGTCTCGCCCAGGATCTTCTGCGCGTGACGTGCCTCAATGCAGATCGCTGGAAGCCCCTCCCCCTTCAAGACATGAAAGAACCAAGTGGCAAGGGGGCCGGTCTCGAACACAACGGACTGGGGTTCCGGAGCATGTTTGCGTACTGTCTGTGCAATAGACGCAGGATCCGAGCGGCATTTTCCACGCCATATTCGATGGCCGTCTTCCCGGATGGCAATGGCAGTGTCCTTCAACGAAACGTCGAGCCCAATATGCTGACCCATTCTCAGTCTCCATCAGTTGCTTCAAACAAGACCCCTTTTGGGGTCACGCTCTGGATCATACCGAAGGAAAGACATTCCGATGCCATGACGGGCCACCGTCGAAGCAGGGCGATTACCCCATGTTCTGCGACCCCTCCAGCCCCTGGCAGAAAGGCACAGTCGAGAACACTAACCGACGCCTTCGAAGGTGGTTGCCCCGCAAACGCGATATCCGGCAATGCACAGATCACGATATGAAGGTGATCTGTGATCGCCTCAACAATACGCCGCGCAAGTGCCTTGGATGGAAAACGCCAGCTGAGGTCTTCCGCGAAAAGATGTTGGAGGAAATGCGATGACATCCCTACCCTGATCCCAACAAGAGTCGCGGTTCACGTATCGCTCACAGGCCTGCCCGGTAGGTTCAACACTGATCTTGAACTGCTATAGAGGAGCGTCACGAAACCGTATTGGCAATCTCGGGAATATCGCTCAGTCTCGGTGGTGTTTACCCCATCGGATCGTTACCAGTAGCACTGAGAGATAGGGTTGATTTGCTGGCTCCCGAACACTGCACCCGCGACGATCATCCCCAATACCGCGCCAACTGGATGCAATTGTGCCAAAGTTTCGTTTCAAGCTGCATAATAATGGAGCATTCCATCATACGTCCGGCGTCCCCTTCATGGGTCATCAGCTCTCGGATCAAGATGTCGAGGTTACACACCTTAAGCCGCACGTCCAGAACTACAACTTGGGTGGTGGGACGGTGGTCAAGGTTCTCATCAACTACTCCTCACATTGTTGGACCTGTAAGGCGAACGAGGCGCAGGAAGAGTGGCGAGGTTTGACTATCTGGGACCATCAACGTGCCCGTTGCTACGATCCGATAAGACATCAGACATCATTTCAGCTCCCTCAACTTATGGGTCAGCTGATGCTGAACAGAATTTACGTAACCCCCACCGATCGAAACTATGGCTGCTATAACGCTACATTGCGCGATTTGAACGGACACTTCTATACTGCCTACTTCACTCTCAAGACGGGTGCAGGCAAGTTCGATGGAGTTCGCCACAAGTTCCGCCTGTTCGTCGAAAGTGCTTACCCCAAGGAGCAACAAGAGGAAGGCTCGAAGACCAGCTTGCCCGCTATCATCGGAAAGGCTCGCCAGAACAAGACGGTCAAGTATCGCAGGCCCTAGAAACACCGAAGGGGCCCTGCTGGACCCCTTGGCTATCTCGACAACCTCTTCGGCTCGCGCCTATCTACCCTTGCGGTTGGACTACCTCGCGGCAGCGGGGGGAATCTCTCAGTCGATCGCGAAACCCTATGGCCATGTTGATATACGCAGTTCGCTATACAGTCAATAACTTCACTGCGTTTCGCCAAGACCGTACGATGATACTACGCGCGGCTAATCTGGAGGTTCCATCGTGCGCTGCATTTGGTGATCACCCGGAGCTACACTGCGCTCAGGACAGTTAGGCTATGCCTGAGGAATATCTCCCGTCCCTACTTGATATTGCGCAGTTTCCTCGCCGTGTGCCAGCATTGACGGGATCATCACTGGAACGATTTCACCCTGAGCATAAGAAGGCCCTACCGAAAAACGCCAACTCTTTCACTGATCCCCGCAGGTCTTTTCAGCCCTCTGATATTTAAGCCTCTGGGCTGCTAAGCCTTGCTCCCGTTGCAACCAGAGTGACATTCCTGCTTTGCGTAATCAGTGGCATTTCTGAATGGTGTTTACAAAATATGTAGCCGGACGCGCGCTCCCCTCAAATGCGACTCTTGTCGAAAAGTATTGGGGATAAGCTGAGGTTTGGGGCTTTATACTTTACGCACTGTTAGGCAGCTTGAGGCCATTAAGCCGTTCTAGGATTGCTTTACTTACGATATCGACAATGACTGGGGGAAAACCTGCAGGTAGGGTTTGGGCGACAATATCAAGTGTTTCGGGCGCTCTTGCCACGATCTCCTCGATGATGTCCGTCATCCGCTTTTTGGGGAGACCGGCGCGTATGGCCGTTTGCACAAAATGCCGACCGTGTATCTGATCGAACCGATAGTGGCGGCTATTTCCAACCGACATCGCCATTCTCATCTGTTTTCGCTCGATTTGGCCCGCGTGCAATGCGCCTTGTGCTGTCACGATGTCATAGAGCGGGGTCATGCGATAGCTGCCGCTAGGACCTAGGAATACGCTGAAGTTTTTGGCATGAGCGTCCGTCGCCCCCATCAGCCAGAAGATGACCTGTGCTTTAAGGAAAGTATTCTGATCGTCGATCGGTGTATCGCTGCCGTTGAGCAAGCCTAGAATATCGATCATACCGGGCCCACCCTCGTTCTGGTATTTTAGCGTCGGTGGGATAGAGAGTGCCTGACAGCAATCTTCTTGCGGCAGTCGCAGCAATCGACCGTCTTCCGTCCAGCGGCGATCAAATCGCTCGACAACCAGAGCTTTGGTTTCGCCGAAGGTTTCGATGGTGGCTGTATTCACCGGCAGGCCAAATGCAGCGACGAGTTTCAAGCAATAGTATTCATTCTCAACGCTGTCTGAAAGGTCTACACCGTCGGGCAGTTTTCCAATTTGTGTCTTGATCAGGTGGGTAGTCGGCGTCGTGCCGTGGGGCTTGATCCACTGACCGTCATGCCAAAGCAGGGCTGTCTTCTCTTGCGCCCCCGCAATTGAAATCCTGAAGGCGTCGTCGCTGGTGAGGCCAAGCGGGGCTTGACCCAACCGGTTGAGAATTTTTTCAATGGTAGCTTCATTGATCGTTTCACCTTTGATCTTGCCGGTAGCGTCAGGTACTTCCTTGTCTCCTGAGATGAACTGAAGTGCCCCCACGCAGTCATGGCCGATCTTGGTCAGCATGCTGTAGGCGTCCGTACCTCGCGCGCCTACCCTTTCGGCGACGAGGTGCCGTAGCTTGTCTGAATCAGGCAGCAGGTTCTCGAAGACGGCAGAGACGGGTTCGCCGCGATAGGGATTTTCCCGCAGCGGTAGAGACAACGAAAGCGGCATGGCATGTTCCCAATCTAGCCAGTCCGTGTCGTATGTATACTCGATGGCACCGCTCGGCTGGCGCGTCAGCATTCCGATGCAGCGGTTATTCATATATACATGCAAAGGCGCATAGGCTGGACGTCGGCCCATCAGAACAATTCCTCGATATCACTTCCATGGCCTTTAGAGCGCTGTCCGATCCTGAGTTCGAGATCAAGAACTGCAAGAATAGCGAGGATGGTTTCTAGCTTGGCGGATTTTTCCCCGTTCTCTATCGTCGAAACGGTTGCTTGACGAAGGCCAGCCTGCTCGGCGAGCTTCACCTGCGACCAAGCGCGCTTCTTGCGCGCCCGCTGGATGATGGAACCGATCTGTCTTGGGGTGCGCGCTAAATCACTCATGCACTAGATATACGCGAAGGGTATTTGTCGTCAATATTCGCCATAGCGTATAAAATGAGATTATGCGCTAAGCCGTATAGTCTGGGATTGCTATCTTGGACGTATAGGAGATTACGTAAAGGGAAGGAGGTTCTGATGTGAGCAAGCATGCACTGATCCCCAAGGGGTCATGATTGCTTGCCGATTGACAGTTCGCCGGGATGGTGCGCGATACTCCCGCTAATGCCAATGTTTGCGCGGAAGCCTTAAAAATTTGAGGCACACAACGGTGTGATGCGTTCTGTGGAAGGGGAACTAGTTAGGGGCCTGGAGGTTCTTCAATGAGTCCCTATTGCTTCAGGAATGGCCTGCGGCAGTAAACTGCATTCAGGAGTACATCATGTTTGCTCAACTTAAGACTGTTGTTCTTGCTGCCGGTGTCAGCACTTTCGCGCTCAGCGGGGCCGCATATGCCTCAGAAGACCTTCGTATTTCTAAGATCGATGTTGAGGCTACTGTCGCGACTGCTTCCGAAAGCAACGCGTTGGATTTCTATCCCAACATCGAAGAGGATTTGCGCGGAGAAGTTGCTCAACGTGTGCCATTGAGCAGTGATGGCGCCGATCCACAAATCAGGATCGACATTCGCAAGATTGCACTGAATGGTGCAACGATGCTTCCTGAAAGTAGAGAGTTCAATGAGTTGGAGGGGGTTGTTAATATCACCAGCCCGACAGGAGAGAATGCAGGGCTAAGCTTTCCTGTAAGAATTTCGGCCTACACCGGTGATACGATCGCACCTGAGGGTTTTGTTAACATCCTGCCTACAGAGGCTGACTTCTATGTTGCAATGGTTTCGACCTTTGCTGATGTCGTGGCCGAAAACCTAACCAACGTGAACACTTCTGGGAACAAGATCGACCCATAAAGGCGATATTCTTTCTAGCGCCCTTCCACCGCTGCGCAGAGAACCGGCGCAGGCCGTCCCTCTCCCCCAAGGCCTGCGCCTTCCTGTTTTTCAATATTTGAAAACCGTATCAGGGTTCAACTGAACGTTGCACGCCAAGTTTATGCTGGCGTTTATACCACCGCAGTACTTTTGTCCGCTTCCAAGAAGTCTTTTCCTGGAACGCCGTCGGACATTCATGAATGTCGTTCGTTTATTGCCGTGTTATCGACGATAACATTTTGATTTTTGGCCAAAGCCTGCGGGGGTGCAAATATAGCCGCCCGTGCCGGACCCCGCGGACGCAGTCTTAGTTGCCTGCGCCATTGCGTGCTCGGCAAAACCGGTGCCGAAAACGACCGCTAACATCGCTGAAAATGCAAAAATACCGCGCCGGGACCGGCGTGCCAGGTTCTTGTCCACAACTGCTCTCCTCAAACTCGGGCAAGCCTTTCTGATGTTGGCTTGCCTCGAATGATCGTGGAGCAACTATGCGGATATGATGTTTACGGTCAAGACGCCCATGTGTCTGGTCTATGCATCTCACACTCGGGATTGGCATTTTACAGAAGCAATTAGCGCCTTCAGAGCGTTGTGGTCTTACGAGAAGCTCTCTTTAAGTCGTTATAAGGAGAGTATTTCCCAAGCGACTTAGCGCCCTTCTGGTAAGACATGGGCGGTTTGCCGCCAATTGGGATAACCAAAGCCGTCCGGCCAGGGATAAACTTCCTTTTGCGCAAAATAGACGACCGCTTCGAGTTCGGGGTAAGAGGCACTCATCGTCCGAACATCAGCGTTCCACTGCGCGACATGCTCTGCATCCCCAGAGAACCCAAGCTCTGCGACCATGATGGGTTTGCCAAGAGTTACAGCTCTCTCATAGCGCGGGCCGAAAATATCCTCAAAGGATTGAGCCTGGTTAAGGACCGCTTCTTCCCAAGGCTCGAAGCTGAACACCGAGAGCCCCACAACATCTACGACATCATCACCGGGATAGTAGTCTGCAAGGTTTTCATATCCGAGAGGGGACCACATATAGCGGGCAGTCGGTACGTTGCTGCGGCAAATTGCGTTCATCCGACGGAACGCAGAGATATAGTCCTCTGGGCGCCAATTAGACCAGATGAACTGGCCGCTAGGGTCCTCCATTTCTTGGGCCCAACGGATCGTCATCGGAATATCAAGCTGGCCTAAGGCCGAGCAGACGTTTTGCATGGTGGCATCGTAAGTGCCATTTTGAATGCCTTCGCGCAGGACTGTAGGGCTGTTTCGGTCGTCGCGGGACCATGTCCAAGGCTCAATTGTGACGAGCAGAGTTCGGCCGCGCTCTTTTGCGTAGTTTTCTGCCTCAAACAGGCTGGGCAGCAATACGTCTTCCCACGGGAGGAAGAGATGTTCGATCGAAACCCCTTCCAACTCCGAAAAGTCGCCATTTGGGTCATAGACGCCGAACGGGAGGTCCCCTGGGGGGACGGTTTGTGCAGGCGCCGCGGTTCCAAAGGCAAGCGCGCAGAGGGATGATACAACTCCAAGAGAAGATGCTCGTTTGGGGGTGAACATATGAAGGGGTTTCATTTCTTGCCTCCTTTCAGGGGGACTGCATTGAGCATTTGCGACCACCAACGGGGATTATAAACCATGACATAAGGAGAGCCCTGTCCGCCCTGCCCCGCGCCGGTCACAACATAAGTGGGTGTGAAGATACGGATTGTGCTACGTGTTTCGGTCAGCGCGACTAAGCCTGCATGGCCTCGCTCTCCTGCGGCGATAACAATGCAGGCTGCTGATAATCCCACACAGGTAAATTGCGCGACGGTTCGGGGCTTCCATACCGCGGCGCGCAATTGGTTTTCGCTTAGATGTTTAACAACAATGACGACGAAGACGGTGGTGTAGAGAGTGCCGTTTACGAGGGCGAAGATGTAAAAACCGGCAGCTTCTTCCGCTCCTTCTATCAACAGCACCGGGAGCAGGGAAAAAAGCGCCAAGATTAAGTAGGGTAATAGAACCCTCCACCCCAGCATCGGCACATCCTGCTGGCCCTTTGGTGTCACACGAAAATCGACAAAGCTTCCGGTGAGTGCATCTCGCACGGCCATGAGGCTCCCTAAGATTACCCATGGCCACTGCACCAGGGCAAAGAGCATTTTCTCCCACCCCAACACCTTGGCATCATGGGGGCGGAAGAACCCATCGGCTCGCATACATAACACAAGGGTGATCATGACAACGATGGAGGGCCAAACATGAACCAAGAATGCGGGAAAGGTAATGTTGGCATAGCGCACGTCGAACACGAGTGCTGCGATAGGCAGCATAAACATCAGTGCCATGAACCCGGCCAGTAGTGGATACCACAACTGGCAGAAAACAAACTGAATCCTGCGGCCTGCTGAAAGACCTGCAAAATAGCGTGGCGTGTGCTGGAGCAGGATGGTCATTAGGCTCCGTGACCACTGAAACTCCTGCACGATGAGATCGGCCACTGTGGATGGGCCTTCTCCCATAGCAATGGCATCGATGGCATGCATGCCCTTCCACCCCCCAGCATTGAGGATCATGGACGTAGAATGGTCTTCGGCGAGCTCAGGGCCGAGCCCACCTACAGCACGCAGCGCCTTTGTTCGCACGGCATAATGTGAGCCAATACACATGGGCGCCCAGCCGTTTGCATATCCCGCCTGTACGACGCCGTGAAAGACAGCTTCTGTGTGTAGCCTACTGCGTGCGGCCCAGCTTTGAGATGCATTGCGCGAGCAGATACTGGGCGCTGTTACATAGCCGATGTCCGGGTCTGCAAAGGGACGAAGCATCTCATGTAGATAGGTGGGCTCGGGCACATGATCAGCGTCGAGCTGGGATACGATATCGTAGCGCTCATACCCATAATGGTCGTAAAAATAGGCCAGGTTGCCTTCTTTGCATCGCGTCCGCCGCGGCCAGCTTTTGTTGTGATATGCTGCGATCCCTTTGCGTGTGGAGACGTGAACATCATGCGCGCGACACCATTCCAAGGTTTCAGGGGTAGGGTCTTCGTCTGCCAGCCAAGTGTCATGGGCTACTGTTTGGGCGAGCATGGCTTTGAGGGTTGTTTTGACGACCTCGAAGGGTTCTGCGGGCGCCTTCGTAACGACCATGGCAACCCTGCATGGGCCTAGCTGGGCAAGTGTGCCGGTCGTATGATGTGATCGCAGAAAAAGGTTAAGAAAATAGGCTTGGATAAAAAAGAGCCAGGCCACACAAAGCGTGACGGGGGCATAGAGATACCAAGCGGTGACATGCTCTGGCTGCAGCCACCAGTGCCAAAAGAAGGCGACGGTGGCCAGCCATAGGCCAGCTAACAGAACATAGCGTATTTTCACCTTCCCTTTCAGGAGGGGCTGGCGGAAACGCCGCGGATTATGCTCAGGCAGATTTTGCATTTTGCACCTTCAATAGGCCAAAGCTGCGCGCTGCATCTGTCACGATGGTATGGATGTCAGAGTGGCTTGGATCAAAGCCTATAACTTCTCGGGCTTGATCGATGTCTGCGATCAGCTTTGGCGGATCCCCCTGCCGCCGAGGCGCTTTACGCAGTTTTACTTTGGCACGGGTTACTTCCTCGACCACCTGAATGACCTGCATATTCGACACACCGCTTCCACTGCCAAGGTTCAACACCAGGCTGCCGCCGAACTTTTCCAAATGTGCCAATGCCATAAGGTGACCGCGCACCAGATCGCTTACATGGATATAATCGCGTACACAGGTGCCGTCGGCCGTGTCATAATCTGTCCCGAACAGGGCCAGCGCATCCCCCTGCGGAAGCGTGGCGGCGAGGGCCAGTGGGATGAGATGGGTTTCGGGGGAGTGCTTCTCGCAGAGGGCGCCGCTTGGGTCTGCCCCGGCGGCATTGAAGTACCGCAATATTGCAAAGTCCATGCCCGCCTGCCCCGCGACATCGCGCAGCATGGTTTCGCAGATCAATTTGCTCTGTCCATAGGGGCTGATCGGGTGTTGGGGGGTTGTTTCCGCAATAGGGACGGTTTGCGGGATACCGTAAGTGGCACAGCTGCTGGATAGGATGAAGCGGCGCACGCCGGCAGCTAAACAGGCCTGCAGTAGAGAGATCATTCCATAGACATTGTTGTCGTAGTAACTGATCGGGTCCTGCATAGAGTCCCCCACATAGGCAGAGGCGGCAAAATGCAGAACGGTTCTGATGTTATGCTTGCATAAGGCCTCTGTGAGCTGTGGCGTATCGCGCAGATCGATATGGGCGAGCGGTCCCCATCGAACGGCATCCTGATGACCGGTTGTCAGGTTGTCGACAACCAATGGGGCTCGCCCCTCGGTACCAAGGGCATAGCAGGCGTGGCTTCCAATATAGCCTGCGCCGCCGGTCACACATATGCCATTGGAGACTGTCATTCTGCGATCAGCGCAGGTTTCATCTGCCGCAGCTCAGTCTCAAAATAGGGCATCGTGTAGCTGAGCCCTTCGGCCAAAGAAATGCGCGGTGCCCAGTTCAGGTCCCTGTTCGCTTTTGTAATGTCAGGGCAACGTTGTCTGGGGTCGTCCTGCGGCAGGTCCCGATAATGTATGATGGGCGGGAGTCCGAGGATCTCCAGAATGCCATGGGCAAGAGCAGCTATCGTGAATTCTTCTGGATTGCCGAGGTTGTAGGGCCCAACCGCGCTATCTGGTGCGGCCATCAGAGCCATAAGACCTGCGATCATGTCGCTCACATAGCAAAACGATCGAGTTTGGTTGCCATGTCCGTAGATCGTAAGAGGTGCGCCCGACAGGGCCTGTACCATAAAGTTTGAGATGACCCGCCCATCGGTTGGGCACATCGAAGGACCATAGGTGTTGAAGATCCGTGCGACCCGTATTCGGGCCCCTCTTGTCTGGCAGTAGTCATAAAACAGGGTCTCGGCCGCGCGCTTGCCTTCGTCATAGCAGGCCCGAGGCCCCATCGTATTAACGCACCCTCTATAGTCTTCCGATTGGGGAGAGGTTTCCGGATCGCCATAGACTTCTGAGGTAGAGGATTGCAGGATTTTTGCATCACAGGATACTGCAAGTTCCAGAAGGTTTATGGCCCCCCAAATGTTGGTCTTGAGCGTATGGATGGGGTCTATTTGATACTTCGGTGGTGAGGCTGCACAGGCGAGATTATAGATCTCATCAACAGGGCCAATATCCGGCAAGGGATCGATAATGTCATGCCGTACCAATATGAAATTGGGGTCGTTTAGTAGCAGCGCGATATTGGACATTCTGCCGGTTTCAAAGTTGTCCATGCAGATGACGACATGTTCGTCGTTCAAAAGCGTATGACATAGATGGCTACCGAGAAAACCAGCGCCGCCTGCAACCAAAATGCGGCGTCCAGCCTTAGGACCTCTGGATATGGTCCGGTGCGAATGCAACTTCGGTCTGTGCAAGCTCATAGGATTTCCTCCAGTATCAGACCATTGGCTCCAAGCAGCTGAGCGAAGGGGATCGATCAAGACTGCATAGATACTTTGACGCAGCGACTTTGCATGGTGCGACAACTCGGCGCTGGCACAGTGTCTATGATACTAGTTTAAAATCAAAATCTTACCTGTGAAGCTAACAATAGGGTTAGCCTGCTCAGGCTTGAGCCTTGAGCGAGTCAGCGCGGGAAGTCGAACCGCTGAATAACTTGCCAAATCGCGTGGTTGATGAGGGCCAACTCTTTGATGGCGGCTTCAATATCTTCGGCCGCAGCGTCGTTTAGGGGATGCGATTGCCCCATCTTCAACGTATCCTTGCGGTCGGCAATGCGCATCAAGATGGTACGGGGATTTTCACCATCCGCGTCAAAAGCATAGATGCAGTGATTGTAGCGGTTCCGTAGTCTGGCTTGCCCTAAAATACGACTTGTGATGTCGAGAACCGCCGCTCTTTGGTTGGGCGAGATTCTCTCTAATTTCGCCAACCGTTCAACAAGGTCAATCCGTGCGCGGGTGGTGTTTAAGGTCAAGAAAATGACCGTTGCCGTTTCTTTGTCGACCTCAGACAAGCCTGCAATGAAGTGGATCAGTAGGCTTTCAGTGTTGGTCCAGGTATAGTTGAGCTTGCCAACGAGCAGAAGAAAATCATCAAACTGCAACTGTCGGCCAGCTTGTTCCTTCATCTCGGTCTCATTTCCGTTTTGGATTGCTCCAAAAACCAAACGGCTGCTTCTGTACGATTATTAACGCCAAGCTTGGATATCACGTGATGAATGTGCAGTTTTACAGTATGCTCGGACAGCCCCAGGCGGTTCGCGATGATCTTGTTCTGCTTACCTTCAGCGACGCAGGTTAGCACCTGCATTTCTCGGCACGTCAGATCACTCTTTGCAACCTTAAGTGCTGGATCAGGTAGACTTAAGGAATCTTGAACGGCAGTCTGAAGCGGCGTTGTGTGTTTCTCGCAAGGTACTACCCCCTGTAGTGTCTGCCCCTCAACAGCGTCGTAAAGCTCTGAAGGGACATACTTTTCTCCACAGATGAGGAGTTGTAGTAGGGTAAGCCAGCAATCTACATCTCGGTTCATTGGCAAGAAAGCTAAATTAAGTAGTGGCCCGCTCGTCCTCATCTCGTTCAGGATGGTCCGGATCGGCTTAGATTGCCGATAGGACAAGGCCACCGTGGCATTGGAAAAACGCTCCAGCAGCATGGGCAGCTCAGTTTTTAGACCGACAGCCATAGACTGATTTAGAATGATGCTGCGAACCCGATCCGGGCGACAGATTGATAGCTCTAAAAGCTCTTCGACAGAGGCTAACCGGCAAAATTCGATGTTATCAAATTTTGTTCGAGCCAGTGTAAGTAATGTATCTGAAAAATCATGCGAGTTTCCTACAAAATAGCAGGAGATTTTATCAGTTCTTCTGTATTCATTTTCTTGCATAGCATTGTCCCTAGTCCGGCTACAATGTTCTATGCCTGTCTGCCTCATTGCGTATTCTTTGCGCTGCATAAGTCAGCGATGTTTATTCACATGTTAAAAAGAAGTCCTTTGTAGTGGATAGAGATTCTACCTCTTTGTGGCTAGATAATAACACAAACCGCCTAATTCTGGTCATATTTTTAAGGGGGAACTGAATTTTCTACTTAAGGTTAGCATTCCTCGTGCTTTATTAAATCGAAAGGCGTAGGTTCCCGCCCCGAGAGTTGATACACCCTTTGTCTTGCACTTTTTCCTGTGGAGATGAATTGGTCAATTTTATCAAATGGCTAATCGATTTTCACGGCGTCTAGTCCTATTGGCCAGATAGGTTTTTCCGCCGATCTTAGAGATATTCAGCCTTGTCACCATAATGTGACGACGTGCTCTCTGCTGAGGACGCGTCGGCGGAGCCGAATGTCTGGAGCCTCTGCGCAGGCCTCTTCGTTCCCGTCATCTTGCAATTAAGGCAAATAAGGGAGGCGCACTTATCACGAAATATCAACGGAAAGCCGCGTTCTGAACCCTAACCTGGGGTTGTCGCGCAACAACTTCGAAACCAACAGAAACGCACATCCCTATGGTCGCTTTTGAAATGAGCAGCGTCCCGGCATGTGCTTCACGGGAGAAATACAATGAGTACCAAGAACACTTGGGGAAATATTTTCCATTTTGGCGGCGGCTCTCAAGATCAGGAGCAAGACCAGCTGCAAGCGCAGGGTCAAGGTCAGCTTGGCCTGCAGGCGCAAGGTCAAGGCCAGATCTCTGATCAAGAGCAAGATCAAACCTCCACTCAAGACCAGAGCTCTGAAAACTGGAATGGCAATGGCAACGGGAATGGCAACCTGAACGCCAACCTTGGCCTGAACGGGAACCTGAATGGCAATCATTCCGACAACGCAATGACGAATGATACCAACACCAACAACAACAGCAATACCAACAACAACAGTACCACGTCCAATAACAGTGCGACGTCCAATACCACTGGTATGACGAACAACAGCACGACCAACGTTGGGGTCGACGTCGGCATGAACATGGAAGGGTATATGCCCAACGATGATGACTTTGCTGACATTGACTTAAAAGATGCGTCTGCAAATGATTTCATCATGGCCCAGGGCGACATTGACTATAACCCAGGCAATGATCTTGACCTCGATGATATCCTCAATGATGCGTTGAATGGTGCTGGCAATGATGCGGGTACGGTCAATGCCCAATCCAACAACCTCAATGACAACGACAATCTGAGCAACGTTCAGAACAGCGGTACGATCAACCAAACCAATACCTCGAAAGGCGGCACAGCAACTTCCGCCGATGGTATTGATGCGGGTGCTGCTGGTGGCAATAGCGGTCATGGCGGCACGGCAAACGGTGCCGGGGCTCTGGGTGGCCTTGGTATCGCCGGCGCGGCGACTGCCGGTGGCGGTCAAAGCGGTGCCGGCGGCGGGTCGTCCGCAGCTGGGGGTGCCGGTGCAGACGGTGGTGATGCTGCAGCCGTCGGCCTCGGTCTCGGTATTGGCAGTGCAGATTCTGACAGTGATGCTGATGGTGACGACGGCGGTGATGCAACCTCGATCGGTGCGGGTCTCGGTCTCGGACTGGCCGGTGCAGGTTCTGGTGCAACTGGAGGTGATTCCGGTGATGCAGGAGGTATCGGCGTCGGCGTTGGCCTAGGAGGCGCTGATGCGGATTCCAGCGACGCCGATGGTGGCTCCGCGGGAAGCCTATTTGGCATCCCCATCGCAGGCGGCGGTACCACTGGAATGGCAGATGCTGATGCCTTCGGCGGCGGTATCGGGCTTGGCCTTGGTCACAGTGGAGACGGCGGCGATGCCGGTTCAATGGGTCTCGCCCACAGCTCAGGCACCGGTACCGGTACCGGTGGAAATGCCAACGGCGGTGATGGCGGTGACGCAGGCGCTTGGGCTGCGGCACTGAACAATGCCCAAGGCAACGGCGGCATTAATACTGCCGGTGCTGGTGCTGGTGGTGAAGGCTACGGCGGTCACTCCTGGGGTGGAGACACCGGGAATGCCTTTGGTGGTCAAGCAACTGTCGGTGGCGTTCAAGCCGGTGGCGGCACCGGTGGTGCTGGCGGTAACGCGTACAGCGGTGCCGGCGGTGCGGGTGGAAATGCTGGGCAATGGGGCTCAGGCAATGGTGACGACGGCTTCGTGACCGGAGAATCCTTCGCCTCGGCTGCCTCGCAGATCGACACCACGGCCTTCAACATGTCGATCGTTCAGGGTGCCAACGTACTTGGTAACACGGTTGATATGACCGTTGTCGGCGGCGGCTTCAGCTCCAGCTACATCGGCGACGATGGCGATGGGGCATAAGTCTAAGTAACGGTTCCGGGGCTCAGCGTTTTCTGGGCCCCGGTTTTTTAATCTCAAGATGGTGGCTGCGCATTCCCTCATCTTGGCAGGCTAACAAGGAACCCAGTGTCGCAACTGTTTATATGGCAGAAATGGAACTGGCAGGATGTTAGACAAGTTCACCGAAATCATCTCACATCTGATTGGTATTTTTCATACCACGATCGAAGCTGAACGACTGCGCGACGCTTATGAAGATTTCAAGTATCAGCAACGTCACTCCGAAGTGAATGACATCGAGATTACCCCTACCCATTTTGAATTACGTTATACTCTTAGAGATTTTGACCCAGAACTAAAATACACGCCCCTTGCGAACGAAACCCCCTTCAAAGTCTGGTTAGCGAGCACGGATCCGATCCATTTAAGGGAGCCCTATGCTCCCGGTCAGATGACCGCCTTTCCTGATCTCTATATTGAGCAGGGGTATTCTTCTTTCTTCCCTGCAGCGCGTCCTTCGCTCGTCCTTGAGCCCCCGGGAAGCGTGGTCACGGTGAGCGTGCAAAGCGCTTGGATGGAGGACAATGATCTTCTTCGGATGAACAGTGTTTATGCCGAGTTCAATGATCCCTCTGTATACATTGCCGCTTTGGCCAGCCTTCAAGAAGCGGCTCAAATCCTAGGTGTACTGACAGTGCAATCCACTTTGGATTTCAATAGCAGCGGTGGCGCATCCTTTATCACATTACACGACCTTATGGTCCAAACGGACGATACATCCCGCCTTGGAGAACAAGTTGTGGTTCTGCATGGGGCTGAAGCCTACGGCATGTTCGTCGGGGGGGCACCTGTCGAGACCCTGCCCTTGCTGGACGATCTCATGCCTGAGCTTCTCCAGACTGAGGATGATACCGCGGATGAAGATGATGACAGGTCATCGAGCGTCCGCACGAGCGATCTCGATTTGGCGCCTGACGTGAAAACGCAGGCGCCTGACGATCACGAGAGGATTGAAGATAAAGACCCGTTTGATGGTCTGAATCCTCCATCTGGGGAAGCTGAACTCTTTGGCCTCGAGAGCGGCCACCAAGTGGTGACTGGTGGTAACAAGATGGTCAATGACGTGGTCATGAATGTCTCTTGGCTCGATGCTCCTGTCATATCTGTCATGGGAGATGTCGTTGATCTGAATTTGATCAGCCAAGTCAATGTACTCGCGGAACATGCTACTTTTAGTGGTGTGCTGCAGGGCAGTCTTTCAACCACATTCAACGTGGCGATGATGTCCTCCACCTCTCAATTTGCCGGCGCAGAGACCACCGACGCATCGCCCGAACAGCCTGTAGAAGACAATGAAGACATCTATATGGGCCTACCTAAGAACTGGGCGGTTACCCGGATTGAAGGCGATGTGCTCACTGTGAACTGGGTGCAGCAATACAGCTTCATGACAGACGACGATCGCGCAGATGTACAAATTGCTGGGACCAACAGTTACATCTCTCTGGGCGAGAACCTTATGATCAACTTGGCCAGTCTCGCAGAGATTGGATATGGCTACGATCTCATTATGATTGGCGGCGATTTGATCACGATCAATCAGATCAGCCAGATGAACGTGATGCTGGATTTTGACAGTATCACTGCTACCGGTGCCGGCCCGCTTGGGGTTACAGTCAGTGACAATCTGCTGTTCAACGGCGCTTCCATATCTACGGTTGGTATCAATAGCTACGGGGCAATGAGCGAAAACTTCGCGGCCGCGAGCAAGGCCTTTGCAGATGGCGCACAGTCCATAGACCGCGATGTTGCCCACGACGATGTGTTTACCGGCGATGAACTGTTAACCGTGCTTTATATCGCGGGGGACTTCAAAACCATCAATTGGGTCGAGCAGACCAATATTATGGGCGATAGTGATCAGGTCCATTTGGCTCTTGATGCTTTTACGGCGAAGTCAGGCATGCCGGCGAAACTCTACACAGGGTCAAATGCTGAAATTAACACTGCGTCTATAAATGTTTATGGCGCTGATTCCGAAGTGCGCGTGCAGGGGGATGTCTATAGCGACGCCCTATTATACCAGGCAGACCTGATCGATACGACGTCTGACCCCACTGGGGTCTTCATGCCGGCGCTGGCAAATGAAGCCGTCCTGTTTCTCGCCGATGGTATGATCACCAACCCCTCTCATTCATCGGACGATCCTGGCATCGTTCCAACCTCACCGGAAAGCATAGCATCTCCCGATCTGATGCAAACGATGCTGGCCTGATAGAGCAGAGCGCATATGAATTACCGTAATCCTTTTCCAGCTCCCCCCTTCTCTACTAGAACTTCAAAAGCAGATAGACGCTCGCGCTTCTCAACGGCACTTCCTGCAGGGCAAGAGTTCAGAAATGCACTGCTTTTGACACCGTGGATGCGATATGCGGATCCCCTGCCAGAGCTTGATGAGGGGGCGCAGAACGCTCCGAAAAAGACAGGCCCGAAGGTAGAAACTGAGGCGTCTCCTGCACGACCGCAAGCCGATACCAGCCATCTTAAAGCTGCGCAGAATTCTGAGGAGGACACGCCAGAAAAAAGCGCCGTCCGTCAAAGCACCGCGCAAAATAATAGCCAAAAACATCCCCAGGCCTCTCAGAAAGAGGCACAAGAGACTGAGGCAAAGGCTGCCCCCAAACAGCCGACCGAAGCAAAAGCCAAACAGGCAGAGCCAAGCAAAACCACATTGGGTGGCATCCAGATTGAAGGGGAGTCCGGTCCGATCTTGAAGTCCGGTCATGGCAATAAGCCGCCCAGTGGCACGGGGGGCGGCGGCGGTGGTGGCGGGAATGGGGGCAAGCCCACCTTCCACAAGCGCGGCGCGCCTGATCAATTTGCAGCTCAACTGAGGAAGGGCAAACAGATCGTGCGGCGCAATATGGGCTTCGTAATGATCTTGACGTGCGCCACGAACGTCTTGGTTCTGTCGATCCCCATCTACCTGTTTCAGATCTCTGACCGTGTCCTGACCAGCCGCTCAATCGACACTTTGATCATGCTCACGGTGGTTATCGCTGGCGCTGTGATCTTACAGGCCATTTTTGATGCGGTACGCCGCTTTATTCTGATGCGCACTGCAGTTGAGGTTGCGGTGCGGCTTGGTGGGCCGGTGTTAAGTGCCGCGGCGCATTCATCGCTTCATGATAATGGAAGGCAGTATCAGACGCTGGGTGATCTGCAATTGCTGCGCAGCTTTCTTGTTTCCGGCACACTGATTTCCTTTCTCGACGTTCCTTTCGCGCCTTTGTTCATCGCGGCCATCTTTCTCGTTCATCCGCATCTGGGGGTGATCGTGGTCGCGACAGCCATTGCTTTGATGGTGATCGCCCTGATCAACCAAAAAGCAACGTCCAAGCCTTTTGCTGAAGCCAATATGGCTCAAGCGCGCGCCAACATGCATCTCGATTCCATGTCCCGCAACAGCCAAATCATCAACGCTCTTGCCATGGTCCCTGAGGCTGTCACGCTTTGGGGGCGGGACACGGCATCCTCTCTCCGGTCTCAGGTTATTGCCCAGGATCGCAACATCATCTGGGCTGCGGTGTCGCGTGGTGCCCGTTTGCTCACCCAAATCGCAATGTTGGGTTGGGGGGCCTTCCTTGCCATCGAGGGAGAAATTACGGGGGGCATGGTGATTGCGGCGTCGATCATCGCGGGCCGCGCGCTCGCACCGATTGAAGGTGCCATTGAGGGCTGGAACGGCTTCTCCCAGTCACGCGCCGCATATCAGCGCGTTGCGAACCTGATGATGACGGCCGTTCAGAAGTTTGAAAAGTTACGTCTGCCCCAGCCAGAGGGTCGGTTGAATGTAGAGCGCCTGCTCTATGTGCCTGCAGGTACAAAGCAAGTTGTTCTTAATGGCCTTACTTTTTCACTGCAGCCTGGAGACTCGCTGGCGGTGATTGGCAACTCCGGGGCCGGCAAGACCACTCTGGGGAAGATGTTGGTTGGATCAATCTTGCCGACCTCTGGCAATGTGCGGCTTGACCTCATGGACCTGCGCAACTGGGATACCCGGCAGCTTGGTGAGAACCTCGGATATCTTCCTCAAGACGTTCAGCTATTTCCCGGCAGCATCAAGAACAATATTGCGCGGATGCGCTCTGATGCGCGCGATGAAGACATTCACCGCGCCGCTGTCTTAGCAGATGTGCATGACATGATTGCTTCCCTGCCCCACGGCTATGAAACGATGGTTGCAGCAGATGGCTCTCCGCTCTCTGGCGGTCAGAAGCAGCGCATTGCTCTTGCGCGCGCCTTCTACGGAAACCCACGCTTCTTGGTGCTAGATGAGCCCAACTCCAACCTCGACACGGCCGGGGACCGCGCTTTGGCCAATGCCATCCACCGAGCTGGCGAAGCAGGCATCACGGTCGTGGTGATCACTCAAAAACCATCTTTGTTGAGTGTCGTGGATAAGATCATGCTTTTGGCTGACGGCAATATCGCGCTCTTTGGCGAGCGCCAGCAGGTGCTCCAGCAACTTTCCCAGCGAAGCAATAACGGCAATCCCCCAGCACCCCATCAGGGAGGACCGAACAATGGGTGAATTGGTAGTCTATGCAGAGCCACCTGAATGGTATGATGAGGTGCCACGTTCCATTACCCGCCAGGTTATCTTCGGGCTTTCCTTGCTAGCTTTTACTTTTGGAGGCTTTGGCTTTTGGGCTTTCAAAGCCCCTTTGGCGGCGGCCGTTATTTCCCAAGGCAGTTTTGTCGCGACAGGAAGCAACAAGATCGTGCAGCACCTAGAGGGAGGCATCATCAAGGAGATTCTCGTCGAAGAAGGTCAAGATGTCGAGGCGGGCCAGCCTCTGCTGCTTTTAGACGAGACTTCTGCCTTAGCCACGGAAAGGGAGCTGTTCTTGCGCCAGGTTCGGCTAGAGGCCATGGAAGCCCGCATTCTTGCAGAATACGATCAAAAGGACACGCTCATCTACCCTACCCATCTTGAGCAACTGCGGAGTGATTTCAATATTGCCTCCATGCTTGACGGACAGGAAATTGTGTTCGATGCCGCGACACGCCAGCTGCAGAATGACGTTAACCTGCTTCAACAGAGCATAAATGGTCTGCGCGAGCGTGCGCAGGGCTATGAGCAACAGCTCAATGCAACAAAGGTACAGCTAGAGATCCTGAACGAAGATTCTGAGGCCAAAGAAGCTCTTTTGAACAAAGGTCTCATCCGGCGTACAGAGTACAACACATTGCGGCGCGCTGTGGCTGAAGCCACAGGTCAGATTGGGCGGCTCGAGTCTGAAATCAGAGAAACTCAAGCGCTTTCCATGCGCTACGAGTCCCAGATAGAACAGACCATCAATGAGCGGCAAGCGGCGGCTCTTGATGAACTACAAGTGGTGCAGTCAGAGCTTGAAAGCATTCGAGAGCAGGCACGCAAGGCTCAAGGTGTCCTACACCGCGCTGAAATCGTGGCCCCTGTGTCGGGCACTGTCGTGCGCCTGCACTATCATACAGCGGGGGGCGTTATTGAGAGCGGGAAGGCTATATTAGAGATCCTTCCAACGGGTGAACCGCTGATCATCGAAGTACAAATTCCGCGGACTGAGATTGATGTCGTGCGCAAAGGTCAAAAGGCAACGGTACGTCTGACCGCCCTAAATCAGCGCACCACACCTATCCTAGAAGGGCAGGTCTACTATGTATCGGCCGACGCGATCCTAGACCGGGCAAATGAGGTCCCTCAGGAGATTTATGTGGCCCGTGTGTCAGTGCCACCGAAGGAGCTTGACCGCGTGCGGGGATTTACCCCGACGCCAGGCATGCCGGCGGAGATCATGATCACAACGCAAGACCGTACCTTCATCCAATATCTTATGAAGCCTGTTACTGACAGTATGATCCGCGCTTTCCGCGAACAGTGAACGCACAACACAAGACGCGTGTACAGTTGGCCACTGGCGGAGCTTTGGCGCGTCCTTTGTCTGACCAAAGACACGGCGATGTCAGCCCCAACGGTACGTCTCCCCCTACGGCCAGTGCATGTCGGGAGGGTTCATGTGCAAGCTTGCCGTCCGCGGATAGCCGCACTGCTCTGGGTTTACATATCGAAGGGCGTATCGGGGATCATGCGTAAAGGGTTAATTAACGATCTAAGAAGTATTTTACCTGTAATGTACGGCTACGAAGAAGATGGGCTGGCATGCTGCTGGCAACTAGAAAAATAGACACGATAGAGGATACAGGTCTATGCGCGATCCTGAACGGATAAAGTTACTCGAAAAAGCATTGATAAAGTATGTTGAGCTATATGGCTTCATAGATGAAGCCCGTGAGTACTATATCCGTAATGCGGATGGGGAAGGCCCCGGGTCCAAGCAAAAACACTAAGCCTAAGAGCTCAGATTTCTGAGGCTCTCTTGGAGGAAGGCTTTGTGTTGATGCGATCTTCGCAAAGGAGCCAGTGGTATAGAGGCCGACGCGCAGATTTTACGCGCAGCGGACGCAGCTGTGCGTTTCGGCTGGCAGCATCGCCTTAGGAAGGCCTTTTTTCCAACTGAAGGTGGAGCGTCAGCCAGACATTAAAGCGGGCTTGCTGCACGAGCTTGGTATGCGCCCTAGTGCTGTTTCTACAGCAGAGCTAATTCGAGACCACTTCAAAGCATGACGCTACTTGGTTGAGCTGGCATATGGCACGTAGGACGAATGGTGCAATGTTTGTGCTCTAACCGGTGCCTGATCAAGGCCAGTACGAAGCGAACGAAAGAAAACGATGACCAATCGAAGGTCTGCAACCCTCATACGTGTTCTTCTCGTCCTAGTGCTCTTGGGTGTCACCTGGTTGCCGAAAGAGAGGCATATGACCGTTTTCTTGACGGGTTACAGCTATTGGGACAACACACCGCCAGCTTCTGCTATCATCGGGCGCCCTGTCATACATAAATTTGCCGCAGGCACAGGGACTTACGACGACCCTGTGACCTTGGCGGTGGGCTGGCGGATAGACGGGAACAAAGTATCTGAAGATTTCCAGCCTGGCACACGATTTTATATTCCGCGCTTACGCAAATATGCCATTGTCGAAGACTTGTGTGGAGATGGGGCAAAGCCTCAAAGCGGGCCTTGTCACATTGGGTGGGAGGGATACCCTTGGCTGGATATCTATGTCGATGGCAGTGCGCGCAATGCTGAGGACAGCAAGCGCTGCATGGAAAGCTTTACGGGCATCCAATCGGTTCTGATAGCGCCAAGAAGGGGGTACCGCATCTCACCCGGACCTATCGTGGAAAGGGGATGTCAGGTCTTTTGAAACAGGCCGTAAAAAACTGGCTTATATGCCCGCGCTCAGACAGCGCTTTGCGACGTATGCGGGTCAGCCCTCCCCTTTCAACATATGTGCGATAGATTGAAGAATGACTGAGTTCGTATTGATATCACTGTAGGTTTTGCTCGCCTCCCCCGTCCTTTGGTTGATACTGGATGCAAAACCATAGGGGGTCTTGGCCTTCTCTCTCACTATGGCCAGCAGTGCGTCACAAAACGGATGGTCTTTATATGCAGACCACAAGTAAGCGGCCTTTGAGCTGATCGAGAGGTGCTCATCACGAAAGGCCTGTGTGCGATGAGCCTCCAAGCCCGCGACCGTGTCAGTCGCCCACACGCGCCCCTGGGCATCAAATTGCAGTCCTTGGTACAAGAACCAAGGTGCGTTGGAGATAGGCCCTTCTGAAACGCAGATGAGCCTTCCGGTTTCCTCATGCTCTTCGATTTGAGCTGCCAACAAAACATCCGCGAGATAGGCTGATTCAGCAGACATGCCGAACTCCAGCGCTTCCATCAGCAGAGGTTCCGCACCAAGAGGGCCAATATGCCCACAGACTTCTAGCAAAGCCATCTGACCGTCAGGACTGCTTTTGCCTTGGAAAACTTCATAGGGCGACTTCACTTCGATGCCCCAAGTTCGAAAAGCCCAAGCGGCATAGTGCGCGCAATGTGATCTGAAGGTTGTTTCGAGTTCGCCGTTCTCTACAGAGTAGACGATTCCATCCTGAACAATGTCACGTAGATCCCAACGCACAACGGTGGGGGCGGCGCGTTCTTTTACCAAAGGATGCAGATCAAGGTTGTATAAAGCCGCCAGCAGTCGTCCCGCATCACACCCATCAAAGTTTCTGTTGCCCCATTTGAACTTGTCTGTTGCGATCCACCCTTGCGGCAGCAGTCGTCCTTGGGAGCGTCGGCCGGCAATATTGGGTAAAATGCGACCGATCGCGCTTTGGAACTTCTGGGGCGAGATGAGCTCAAGGTCGACCGCCGCCATGAGCGCAAAGATATGGCTCCCCACATCCCACATTGTCACGGTTTCATGCAGCCTTTGTTGGCCGGTAGCGAAGTTCACAGTGGCGGGGCAAAGACCTGTTTTTGGATTGGTCCATCGTTCAAAATACGACCAGGCAACCTTGGCATCGGCCATCAATCGAGCGCGATTTGTGGCACTGGGTTCAACCGGCGTCTTTACGAGTTGCGGCTGATAAGCCTGCGTTCGGCGAAAATGTGTAATGTAAGGGCCTGTGGGAACGAGACGTCTTACATAATCTGGGAGCGACACCAGCTGAGAAATGCCGTCATTCTCGATCGCATACAGGGCATTTTTGAGAATACGTCTGTAGGCTTGATTTTGTATAAGCTCGGCTGAAACAGCCAGGATACAATCTGTCGTCCCAAGAGACCTGTCCAAAGCTTCTTTAGCGGTTCTGATGTCTCTTAGGCGCACTGTCGGCAGGCCCAAAACGTTCTGCGACCTCAGGCCCGCTCGGGTTTTCTCAGTAAGCTCAGTTGCGATCCCGTAGCCGCCCCCAGCCGAAACCTCAGGGGACGCATGACGCCCTTCGTCAAAGAGCGCAATAGCATCCAAGGGTTCAGTTAAGGGCGTCCCCTCCTCCAAAGAAACCCAGTACCTCAAAGCGGCGTTTGAGGTTGTTTCTGACCCAGAGCTTGAGGGTCGGCCTTCACCCGCCAGTTCGCGCTGGAAATCAGCCAAAGCGGCCTGATCTTCTGCTGTCGCATTCTCCCCTAGAACAAAATGCAGCCCTACAAACCTCTTATAAGTATAAGCGTCCCGAAACTGGAGATCGGACGCGAGGATAGGACTGACCCAATACGCGCCTGTCTGGCGCAAGACTTGAGCGGCAAAAGCAGAAGCCGCAAGGGCAAGCCCTGCCAAAGGGATGGCCAAGAAGTCTTGCGCAGAAAGGTAGAGGACGCGTTCCACGGCTTGGGACTGGGGAAAGCTATAGGCTTTCTGCGCAGGCTGAAGTTGGACGCGCTGCCCACCAACTAGTCTGACCACGCCGTCATCCCACGCCTCAGGTCTGACATCAGTGCTCACCTGAGGACGCATTAGAACATTGCGAATGCCAGAAGCCCGAACGCCCGAGGGGGCCATGGTCGTGGGCATCATATCGCAGGCAATGGTTTGGTTTTCAGCGGCATAGGGAGAGTAATCTACGGTGCCCCATACGGCTTTATGCAAGGCAAGGCGCGCGTCGTGAACTGCGCGCGCTTGGAAGTATGAGGTCATGCCTGCAAGATCGTTCACCACAGGTACGATTTGAAGCAAACCGGGTGTTTTTTGCAGCCGTGTTCTGAGAGCTTGGGAAAGCGCGCTGCCTGGCTCTAGATTCCTTGCATAGTTGGGGTTGACCAGACAGCTCACAGGCAACCCTTTGCGGGCGAAGGCGTCCAGAACAATCGCGATGCGCTCAGGGTCGGTGGCGCTGTTGATATCGTCCATCACAACAAGAGTGTTCTGAGGGGTGGCAGTCGCGCTACGGCCCAGTGAAGGATGGGCTAGCAAGAGCGGTGCTGCCGACCCCCATTTTAGAAAGGTGCGACGCTTGATCATGTCAACTTTGCTTGGTCAAATTGAAAGCCTTCACGCGTCATACGCCCCCAATTGGCCAAAGAGCCTGTCATAGCGCGCCAGAGCGCCCGGATGACTGAGAGATACAAGATCTGACGATAGAAAATCCGTTGCACTGGCAGCAAAAGCAACAAGCGCGGGTTCTCTGTAGGGTCCCACCGAAAGGCGATAGCGGCACTCGCAATCTCTAAAGCCGGCAAGGCCAGATAGGCGATAAGCAACGGGCTGGTTATGACGCTTGCAAAATCAGGCTCAGTCGCGCCGAAATTCGCGCAAAACTCTATGATGAGGATCACCAAAAAGAGATCTGCCAAGGGCGCAATAAGGGGCATCAAATACCCGAAGATCGCTAAGTCTGGCAGGGCCACGAGACCTAAGTTGCGACGCTCGACCGTCGCGCCGAGATGCTTCCAGCCAGCTTGCATCATGCCGAGCGACCAACGCAGCCGTTGGGTCATCAATGCACTAAGAGACCTTGGCGTTTCGGTCGATGCAACGGCCCGATCTTCATAGATCACTTGATAGTCTGATCGTATCATCGCCATCGTCATGTCAGCATCTTCTGTCAGCGTTTCAGTTGAGAAGATACCCGCTTCCATCAGAGCTGTCGTGCGCCATGCCCCGATTGCGCCGGGCACAACGGTGATCGCATTGAGATGTTCTTTGGCCCGGCGTTCAACAGCTTGTGCCGTGATATACTCAAGCGCTTGGAGGCGGGTGAGAAGATTGTCTCGATTGCCCACCACCACACGACCGGCTACGGCCCCCACTTTGGGGTCCTTAAAGTGCGCAGCCAGTAGGCCCACGGCGTCAGGAGCGATTTGGGAATCCGCATCGATACAGATCAAAATTTCGCTTTGAGATTCATCAAGGGCTGCGTTGAGCGCCGCAGCTTTGCCCCGGTTGGGCTGCCTTAGCACGGTCACCAGCGGGTGATATGCGAAGCTGATCGCTTTCTCGTAGGTGTCATCGGTCGAACCATCATCCACCACGATGATATCGAAATCCTCATACTCTGAATAAAGAGCTTTGCGGATGCATTCTTCAATGACGCGCGCTTCGTTATAAGCAGGGATCACGATTGTAACCGAGGGCACGTGCTCTGAAGGGGGCGCTACATGGCGCTGGCGTCTTGCAGCTAAAAGAAGAAGGCCGAGAGAGCGAAAAACCCCAATCCCAAACACGGTCCAAAAAGCAATCGTAAGAAGAGACCAGCTGTTACCCACGGCCAAAAAGGACATGTTGCCGAAAGTCGATGTGACGCGGTCGCCTTCTGGCAGCAACATCTCTGGTGAGACCCCCAGAAGGTCCGCAAGAGTGGTGAAGGTGTAGCCTTTCTCCCGCAGTTCAGAAATCACCCGGGGGAGAGCCGCCACGGTTTGGCTCTGGTCGCCGCCCCCATCATGAAGCAGCACGACGCCCCCGGCATTGAGTTCTACCTGCCGGATAATCTCATCTGCCAGCTCATCGGCGGTTTGAGTGATCCAGTCGCGCGGCACAACATCCATTCCGGCAATAATGTAGCCCGCCTCCTCAAGGGGGAGAAGAGAGGCGACCTCCTTGGAGGTGATCGGACCGCCGCTGCGCATATAGGGCTCGCGGTAAAGCCGCATGTTCTTGCCAGTTATGCCATTGATCAACAACTGCGTGGAGTTGACTTCAACCTTTGCCCGGGAAGCGGACACTTCTCCCATATTGGGGTGCGAGTAGGTATGAGACCCCAACTCATGACCTTCTGCCAGAATGCGTTTTACCAGTTTTGGAGCGGCGATCGCGCTGTTACCCAGAACAAAGAATGCGCCGGGCGTTTGGGTTTCGCGCAAAATATCCAAAGCGGCGGGGGTATGCTGGGGGTGAGGACCATCATCAAAGGTCAGGACCACCTTGTTGGGCGCACCGGCGCCGTAAAGCCGCACAGCACCCGCTCGGGGCATCTCGCTATAGCTCACCGATGTCACTTCTTGGGTTGTGGGGTCCGTCTGTACAGCGCGTCTGCCGACCTGTGGCATGGCGATTGGCGCGACAAATGGGCCTTTACCGAAAAGCTCAACGTAGTCTGACAGAACAACATTTTCGAGGCGCGCGCCCGATAATGTCATGCCGCGGCTCGTCTGATCAAGGACGGCCCAAATGCCAGGGTCCTCATAGCCCAGCCCACTCAGACCAATTGCAGTGACCCCTTGGCTTTGCAGTGCAAGAAGTTGATTTTGCACCGAAGCGGCGTCAAGCATCCAGACCCGGTGTTGTAGTCCCTGAGCGTCTATATAGTTCGCCCGGGTGTTCCCGGCCTGCGGGGCAAACTCTGCGGTGCCCCCCTCTTTAGCAAGCGCAGACATGGTCTGCGCAAAGGACCGTATTTCTGGCAAAGGTTGGCCCGTGACCCAATCAACGGCATGGGTCCCCAACTCAATAACCAGCTTTTCAGGTGCCACATGCTCTTGAAGGGAGGCCACATGCGCTTTGAACCAATCCTTGTCCGCCAATGGCTGAGGTGCGGAGCCAATCCAGTACTCCTGATAGCCATTGACGATGACCGTATCGAAGAACCGGTTCGCTAGGACCAAAAGGGTGTTGGGCGTACTGCTTGGAAGCTTCACGCAAGATGTAAATCCTTGCCTGCTCAATGCCGCCGCAATCTCTTGACCGAGCGTACTGAAGGCCCGTGAAGACAGAGGCACCAAGGGGCTTGCATCAAGACAATATCCCGTCACGGCCTCATTTTGAGTCGGGCGCTCAAAGAAATTCGTCAGGGCCCTCGTCACTTGCTTAGAGCCGTCGGGGGTCGTCAAAAGCCTCGTTGCGGCTGCGTCGAGTTGGAGCAGAGGCATGATGTCTACTTGAGGGCTCTTCTCGATATACTCTAGCACCGGATCGCGGGTGCCTGAGCTTACGCCAACAACTTGTGCCGCCCCCTCAGCCTCCGTGATATGGAACCAAGTGGGCAAGACCACATGAAGGGTGTCGCAGCTTTGCGGAAGGGATTTTGCAGCCCAAGGAAGCTTGGCAGGAATGACCGCATAGACTTTTTGTTTTTGCGCCGGTGCATCCCCTGACACACACTGGTATTTAAGTGCTTCTTGCTGGGCATGAAGTTCGATTGCTGCAAGGCTTGGCGCTTCTTTATCTTCCTCCATGGGGAGGCGCTGCCTCTCAGACCAAATGTTTTGCTCTTTTAACATACTGATAGGCTCAGGCAGTGCGGCCTCCAAGCCGCCATTCGAGCCCACCATGGCTGCAAAAAGTATCAGCCAAACAACGGCACCAATAACAGCAGTTCCGAGTGAAAAAAGAACGCGTGTTTTTCTTCGGTGGCTAGGGTCCAGAAATACGCGATCCGACAGCCCGCGGCTGGTGCGCGTTTCGTGATATCCCCGCTCACTTCTCGCTGCTTTGTCAGCGCTTCTCTTAGGCCGCCCGATATTATGCATTCACGCTTTCGCATCTATAACTGGTCGTATAGGAGCGTTTTGCGGCACAGCGCCGAAATCCGGCGTTAAGCAGAAGCGATCGGGGTCGCGTTAAAAGATGAAAGGAACACAGTTCAGTTGAAGGGTGCCCTTAATTAACCTGCGATCACCTATATCGTATTGGCGCGCGCGAACCCGTTCGAAATCTAAATGCTTTGCCTAGCCACAAAATCTATACAGAAACGACTATAGATAAAGGCGAGAGTGTGTCATCATATTGCCCAGTTTTCGCCCATTTTGCAATCTGGGGTTGAGATATTGTTTCCCCCAGTTAAACGCTGAGCCAAAAGCAATTGAATTGATGACAGAAAATCTAGAGCAGCTACTTCAGCTACAAATAAAAGGTAGATCAGCGATTCGCGGCATTCGCGACAACTGCGCCTCCTTCATGCCATCTTCTATCTGAGAATCGTTGACTGAATCGCAGTTTTGGGCGACTTTAAGTTAATCGTGTATCCTACAGCACACGGTTAACCCAGTGGCGGCTATAGCTTCGGCTGTAGCCGTCGTTGTTTAGGGCGCTGGAGTTTTGAGCACTTAATAGCGCGAGATTGCAGCCCACTTTGCAGGTGCCGCACCCAGATGATGCGCAATGCCTTAAAGAGCAAAAACCGATCATTCGAACCGCAGCGTCAGCCCAGAACAGGTCGGCACTCTACTTCTTTGGCCACTACCAGAGAAAGGAAAAGGAGCAGCGCTTGCTCCGCTACACCCCGAGCTTATTTTTAAGCGCCAAAACCTCATTTTGGTATATGTAGCCGCGGATCAAGTTTGGATCCCCCTTAACCGGCCACCATTCTGTTTGGCCGGGGTAGCTCCGCCAAACGCGGTCAAATCGGTCAACCACATGCAGAATACAACTTTTCTCTCCTGGTGAGCTGCCGGCCCGGCCATTATTGGGCCAGTACCAGGTAAGGTCATGACACATACGCCCGTATTCATCGACGGTCCATGAACCCGCGCCTAGGCTGTCGCTGCTCTGCGCGCACCATACACGCGCTTGATTGTTCGGCCCGAAGTAAATGCCGCCATCACAATCACCGCCCCATTGTTCAGTCTTGCCAATATAGGCCGCGATGATCTGGCTCGGTGCAGGTGTCTTGGCGCCGTAGGGCAAGGGGTCAGCAAATGCGCTGACCGGCAGAGCGGCAACAAGGAGCCAAGCAAACCAAGATTTTCGAGACAACATGGAAAACTCTTTCAACCAAAGGGACGATAAAGGGTATGCTCAGCGGATTTGTAGCTCAAGTCAACGTTTATTCCGCAAAGTGATTGCCCAAGAAATATCCGGTATCGTCGTCTCTTGATGATTTGGACGCGAATACATGCGATGCTTTTTTGTTGGTCGTAGGCTTCACAAGACCGAGACGATAATCGCTGAAGCTACTGAAATACCTTGAGTATATAACACCGCATGCATATGAAGCTTGTCATAGGTCTGTCTCGAAATAAAAGTGGAACGTATATATGGTTGATAAAGCTGAGCTGAAAGCGATGTCTCGAAAAGAGCTCGAAAAGCTTTTGAATGAAGTTAAAAAGGCGTTAGCAGCGGCAAAAGCGAGAGATCACCGAGAGGCAAAAAAAGCCGCTTCCAAAGCAGCTGCCGAGTTTGGCTTTTCGCTGGGTGACATTGCAGAGCCAACAAGCCCGACACCTGCAAAGACGAAAAGAAAAGCAAAAACCCCCAAAAAACCATCAAAACCAGCCTTTGCCAATCCGTCTGACAAGTCCCAGACTTGGACGGGAAAAGGCCGACAGCCCAACTGGTACCGCGATCAGATTGCCGCAGGTGCCACGCCAGAGGCAATGCGCATCTCTAACTGATAAAGATTTGGCCCTCGCGGCAGCGAGGGCCTCTAATGCTTCACTCGCCACGTTCTCGCGCTTCGGTCCTGTCTTCGGAATTAACAAAAATGGGACAATCGATTGAGCGGGTAATCGTTCGGCGCGACTTACAAGTGCTTGAAGTAAAGCGGCAAAAATACTGTCGCTCCGTTATACGACAATAGCTACCCCAAGCAGTTTTGGCCCGCCGCTTTACGAGCTCAAGAATCCAGCGCCGAGGTTTGTACAGATAATCTACCCCAAGGACGCAAAGTTACTTTGACGCCACTTTCCCGTCATTTTTGTAGCCAGGTTTCCTTTGCTCGCCTATCCTTTTGAATACGTGGTGATTCTCCCGCCTGGGTTGCACGAGGGTTGCCCTTGGTAAGGTTATTCTATTCAGGAGTTTTAGCATGGAACAACTCACGGTTGGAGATGTCCGCCCTCTACTCACGCTCGCGGCGAGCAGCCCTTTATTGGACGACTCTGAAGGCCTCGCGTCTCAACTACGAGACATTATTATCAGTCTTGGAGTGACGATTACCCCTGAGCTTGATGAAGCGCTGACTTTGATTGAGAACAACCCAATCCTCGTTTCGGCAGGTGTTGAAGAGTTTCGAAGCGCAATTGAGAACCTGCCGGACGAAACTTTGCTGAGTGAGGTCGAAGGCTTTGGGACCGCAGAGCCTGGTGATGGCACTGGTGATGGCCCCGATGTCACACAAGACCAAAACGGCAATGATATTCAAACGTTCACACTGCCCTTTAGCGGGACAACAATATCCGTGGAGGATGATGGTGTCACAGTCACCTTGCCGGGGGAGGAACCTACGAAACTTGTCGGCGTAGAGCGTCTTGAGTTTATCGATGGCACATTATTCTTGGATGTCGAGGATGGCGCAGGTTTGGTCAAAACTGCTTACGACGCGCTGCTTGGCAATGACCAACCCGATGCGGCTGGTTTTGACTTTTGGCTCGATCTCTACGAAGGGGGCACAATCGATACCTTTGCGCTTACAGATGCGTTCACGCAAACGGACGCCTTTGCTCAGCAATATGGTGCCGTCCTAGACAATGCTGAGGCCTTGGTTCAGTCCATCTACAATAATCTTTTTGATCGCGAAGCGGATGCAGCGGGACTGACATTCTGGAAAGAATACCTCGATGCAAATGGGATTGCCGATTCCGTCGACGAAGCCCTGGCCTATATGATGCAGTCAGAGGAGTTCGCAGGGCTGGTCGGGACCACATATTCCGAGGGTATTTTCGTCTAAGAAGTTTTAGTTGAGATGGCAGACTGAGCGCTGCCATCTCGGCCTTGCGTAGAATTTACCTACAGAACCCATCTGTGTCTTAGCGCTTCACTCCTTCGATACCCGCTCTTTGGGTCGGATTTAGAAGCACGACATCGGACACGAACCGAAGGTCGCTAAGCATCCTTTAGCCCCATGTCATCAGGAGAATGTTGGTTTGCGCGACACCTTATCTCCGATTTTCGTTACCAAACCGCTTCCTTCCGAGAAGGAGTTTTCCATTGTATCTCTTGTCGCCACACAAGAGCGCTATGATCGTTTGCTTCGTTCGCTCTCGGCAAAGGGGTTTAATAACGAGAACTCAGAGTTTCTCGCGATCGACAACCGTAATGGGAACAGCTTTGATGGCTATTCGGCGTTGCGAGGCGTCTTACCTGGTCTGAGTGGGCATTATGTCCTCTTCACCCATGATGATATCGAACTGATATCTGACGGGATAGATGAGCTTCGCAGACTACTGGCCAAACTAGAAGTCCTTGACCCGAAATGGATGCTCGCCGGGAACGCCGGGGGTGTCTTCATAGGATCAGGGGATACCCATTTTCTGCACCTTGATGACCCCCATGGAAGCTTTCGCCTGCCTACGTCCGACCCGGTCCGGGTCTGGGGCCTAGATGAGAACTTCCTCATCATGCCCAGGCATCGCATGCCGCTGCCCTCATTGGACTTCTCAGGCTTTCATCTGTTTGCGACGGATATGTGCCTTCAAGCCCGCGCTGCGGGAGGAACGAGCTATGTTATCCCCTTCCTGCTCCGTCACCACGGAAAAGGCCTTGTCGATGGCACTTACCCCAAAGCTCAAGAGAGGCTTGAGCGCAAATACAGTCAACTAAGTGTAAAAGGCCGAATCCAAACACCCGCGGCAGCTTTGGCGTTCGGATGGCGAGCGAAGCTCAACGCCTTCTTGAGCCGGCAAGGCCAACGGCTCTATCGCATCAAGGCCAAGTTTGGCCGGTTATTTGCGCGGCTTGGCGGGCATTAGGGCCCAAACTAAGGGGCACAGAGGAGAAGCATTCTTTGCCCATGCCTATAGGGCAAGAAACGCAGACCCTCCTTAGGCAATGAGGTCAAATAGGGCCATATCACTCTTGAAACCGATGGTAGAGACCGTTCCACCATCGTCAAAAGACCAGCTTTTGGCGTAGATTTCTTGTGCGCTATCGCTTCCCTCAAAGGCATCCATATGAATAAATATGATTTCTGTGGCCAAGTTGACGACTTTGACATTGCTGTAGGTGTGCAGCAAGAATTCTAGGAAAACGCGTGCATCCTGATCAAAGGTCTCAAAGCCATGGGCCTCCTGAAACGGGTTTAGCGGGTGTGGCGCATCCTTCGTCCCCTCGGGGGCCATCAGTTGGATGAGCTCAGTTTCAGCAATTTTGTCGAGACTGGTGATCTCGAAACTATCGAAAGCTGCGTCAAAGCTCTGCAGGAAACTAATCTCTTTAACGGCTTCAGGCGCGGCATCTGCAGACGGGGTCTGCGTAACCTCTTTGGTACTTGTGATGTTTTCCAAGTCCTGAGCGGAGACATCATCCCAGGTCATAGAAGCCGGGGCACGCGCAGAAAGAAGCGCAATTTCAGTGCCATGCATTGGTTTTGTGATCTCAAACACTACAGGAGTGTCTACAGTCGCATCAATATCTAGCGCCTCTGCCTCCGCTCCATCGTCAGACAGTGCCGTCGTATCAATCTGTCGCTGTTGTGGGTGCATTGTCTCCGAGGCCAACAAGAGCGAAGCTTCTTTCGCTTTGACTTGGGTGAGCGCTGCGGACAGACTTGCTAAGCTTAATTTTTGAGAGGCGCTATCGTCATTGACGATTTCAACAGCATTACTTGCAGGCAGTGGCAGGCCTACAGCAAGAGCAACAAGGCTCAAGCTGGCTCCTATGGCTTTAGTACCATGTCCCGAGGAGCTAAAAGACAAGCCTTCGCGGCTGGTGGACGCGATCGTTCCCTGTTTGGCTAGGTCCAACCCTGCGGGGAGCTGGGGCGCTTTCTGCGAGGCGAGCGGCTGATCACCTGCGTGATCTGTTGCAGGGTTTAAGTTATCGACTGCGCTCTTATCAGCAGCAGTGGGTCCTGTGGCTTCAGCCTCCCCTGCGGCAATCATTGGGGTGGCTGCAATAAGCTCATCTGACATCAGATAGATCGACCACACCAGCGCCGCCAAAGCCGCTGCGGGATGTATGAAGACCACATCGCGATTGCGCTTTGAAAGCGAGACAACGTTTTGCGCCCTTTGCCCGGTCTGCGTTACCGGCTTCACCCGATTGGAGAATTCAGCAACCAGATCTTGCAGGCTATCGCCCTTAATGGGGGCATCCTGCATATGACTGGTGACCATATAAGCCCCGTCAAAACGGCTAAAATGAACCAGCACCTCGTTTTGGCTGTCCATAAAAACAAACCACGGGTCACCTTCATCGGTGACCCCGCGGTCCACGTGGGTTGTCACACCCGCCAGCGCCAGAATTCGCTGTGTGCGGTACAGGTCCGCTAGTTCCTGATTGGACCATCCTGTGTCCGAGACAGGCAGACTGCTGGGCTGCTGGAGGTAGGAAACGTTGGCATCAGCCTCTGAGAGACCATCATCGACGGCCTTCTCTTCTCTTGTACTGCCATAGAGGTCTGACATCTTGAAGCTGCCGAGCCCATCCTCTGCCTCTGTCAAACCAGAGACGGCCAGCGCAGTCGACCTAACAGACCGTGGGAACCGAATAACATCAGACATCAAGTAAATCCTTTGCGCCACCATATCATTTTGAGGACAAAGTCCAAGGTGTTATGGTGGCCATTTTACGCAAACTGATGTTTGCGCAACTCCTAAGTTGAAAAATCAACTTTTGATGCCAATCGCGTCCCGCATATTACAAAGAGATAACGACCTCCTGCGCTCTCGTTGGATATTAAGACGATCCTCAAGAGAGGTCGAAGGGATTGTCCAAAACGCCGACCAGTTGCAGGATGAACTCTCCATTGTAGGGATCGATAGCATCCTGATAGAAGCTGTCGATCGCACTCACGGCATTTCCCACGCCTTCGTCAGTGCCGTCGATGAGGTCCATAGCCGCAGATGCATTTACAACATCAGACATCCCCTTATGCACGGCAAAGTAAGCACCGACATCGATCTTGCTATCAAGGTAAACGCGATCTGGGCTTTCGTCCTGTACACCCCCTAACACAGAGAGGATGAACTGGTCTCGGCCTTGCGTGCCAGAGTTCAACACGTCGACCCAAAAATCAAACCCTTCTTGGTCTGGGACACGGCCGAGGACATTGTTGTAAACCGCTGCTGCGAACTCTTCATTTGTCAGCGATGCAGGATAGGCTTCTCGTGTTTCTTCTTGATCGATGAACAGACTTGCAATCTCCTCTAGCGTGGTTCCATTGGCATAAGCCGTTCCCCAAAAATTCAAACCGATGGCATCTGGGGCGCGATTGAAGTAAGCAATGTAAAGCTCAATAAAACTCTCAAAGGCCTCTTCCGATAAACCTGCTGGACCGTCCAGTTGCGCCAAATTAATTGTCTGACCCGTTTCACCAAACTCAAGAAACTCCACATCTTTCAGTTGATCTACCCCTTCACGCCCCACTCTTTTATCTTCGATCACGACGTTGGACGCCGATAGAGTCAGCTTGAAGTTGCTGGAGCTGCCTGCATATAGGGCGCTATCAGTCCCTGCCCCGCCGTCTATCGTATCATTACCGCTCATACCGTAGAGTTTGTCATTGCCTCCGAGACCACGAATGACATCATTGCCCGCGTAAGAACTGATGATATCTGCTCCAGAAGACCCGGAGATATCATCACTTCCGTTCAAGAGGATGCGGGCGGCAAGATCAGCATCTGAGTAGACCATCACAGCTTGATACATCTGATAGGCATCGGCCCCGATATTATCTACGGAGTAAATTTTTGCCCCGTTCCGAAATTCTTCAACCGTATCTAGGGTCCCATAGACTTCATATGAGTAGGATGTATAGGAAAAGCTCCCTGTGTATTCCGCTCGTCGTCCTTGACCGTCGTCGATGATAATTCTGGAGGAGGTCGCCAATACGATATCTCCGTACCAGACTGAAAGATCGGGCATGGTGGTCGGCACCAATACGGTTGCTGTAGCCATAAGTGAAATTCCCTTCATAAAAACGTCCGGCACCAAAAATTCCTGCAAGGGCCTGGTCACCGCAATTGGGGAAGTCTCAATCAATAATACGATTCGTTCAATGTTATTTCCAGAAGCCCAAAGCAACGCCGTGATGGCGATCGGTTTCCAAATAGATTAACTTAGCCCCCTGTCCCCTAGACACGGCCACCTTCTAGGAAAGCAGGCAGAAAAAGAAGGCAATTTACTCATGATCTTACGACCAAGTCATCAAGGCTAATCAGAAAAAACACCAGAATGGCCAAGGTAAGCAGCACTGAAAAGCACGTACTTCATATTCCCCATTCTCTTACCTTACGAACATTTTGAAAAAACAAAGTTTCACTGTCTACGGGCGCCAAAGGCTTTATGCGCGCTGTTCCATTTGCAGTTAGGCCCTTAGCTGCCCGCATAAGAAGGCTGCGTGGCCATTGTGCCCAAGAGGGCCCGCGCATGGCGCCGATCAAGAACCTGTGGCAGGTTGCGCAGATGGAAAAACTTCACCGCACGATCCGGCTGCTCTACACAGGTCAAACCCAGTGCGCCCAACGATTTCGCTATGGACTGATCGTTTTTGACGCGCTGACCATTCTGTACTTCATTGCGACATCTGCCCTGTCTGAAACGCCGATGATGGTCATTGTGAACATCACGCTTGGCCTGCTCATCGCGCTAGACCTTGCGGCCCGACTCTGGATTTCAAGTAATCGGCGCCGGGAGCTGAAACGTATCTATACGCTTGCGGATCTGGTCGTGGCACTGACTTTGCTGCTCGCTCCCTTTATCCCTGGGAACTTTGCTTTCCTTCGCGTCCTAAGGGGACTGCGGCTCATCCACGCCTATCACTTGCTCCGAGATTTGCGGCGCGACAGTCTCTTCTTTCGGCGTCATGAGGATGCCATCCTCGCTGCAGTCAATTTGTTCGTCTTCATCTTCGTGACCACATCATTGGTTTTTGTGCTGGCCTTTGAGGGAGAGGCGGGCGTTGAGGGATATGTGGACGCGCTTTACTTTACGGTGGCGACGCTCACAACAACTGGCTTCGGTGACATCACCATGACAACGACCAGCGGCAAGCTCTTGTCGGTGTTTATCATGGTCGTAGGAGTTGCGCTTTTTGTGCAATTGGCACGGGCTATTTTTCAGCCATCCAAGATCAAGTATAAATGCCCCGAATGCGGTCTGAACCGGCACGAGACAGACGCCATTCACTGCAAACACTGCGGCGAACCTTTGAAGATCGAGACCGAAGGAGAGACCGCAACATAAAAGCAAGAAATGGGTTGCCCCATTCCCCGTTCTGACGGCCCTCGGCTGGCGCGAGGCAAACCCCACCCAGGTTATCCGTTCAGGTTATCCGTTCGTCCTTAGAGCCGAACACCGGCGACGCATCAATGGTATTGTTGGCTACTCTCAGACTGGCTGTAAGCTTCATGTTACAGTCTGTATGCCCGCCCAGACAGGTCGACAGGCAGTTGGTGCTGTGAAATTGACGCCTGCGTCGTACGATCCTATTGGCTAGGGTGACAGAATTTCCAATGTTTTTTGGAATGTTATCAATGCTCTGATATAGTCGGCAAAGAACGCATTCTTCGAGAACATGCTCCAAAGCGCCTTTCTGGCGCCATGCGGCCACGGGATTTGTAGCGCAGCTTGATCTCTACGCCCTCTGCTCCAGTTCGATTAAGCCCTTTCCTCGCAATTTGAGCTGTGCATACTGAGCGTGACCTTCATTGAAAAAGCGTTTATAGCGAAACGACTATGTTTGGCTGTGAAAGATGTTTATCCAATGAGTGCCAGTAACCCGCTTCAGCAGGCCTACCGGAAGTTCCGCGCCATTTTCGGGGCGACGATCCTGTTCAGCTTCTTTGTGAACTTGCTGATGTTCGTAGGCCCTCTTTACATGCTCCAGATCTATGATCGGGTGCTTTCCAGCCGAAACGAGATGACGCTCGCGGTGATCACCGCAATCGCCGTGGCCCTTCTCATCACCTATGGTACGCTGGAGTTTGTCCGCTCGCGTATGCTGGTGCGTGCAGGTCTGCAGTTTGATAGCATCCTCTCGCGGCCTCTATTTGACCGCGTGGCTCGGATGCAATTGGTCAATCCGGCAAGCGGCGCGCGCACCACTCTAGGTGATGCAGACAAGGTCCGCAGCTTTATTACAGGGCAAGGCGTATTGGCCTTTTTTGATGTGCCATGGACCCCGATCTTTCTTGCGCTGTGCTTTGCTTTCCATCCGTGGCTAGGCTGGGTAGCTGCAACAGGTACGGTCGTGATCTTTACCCTCGCGCTTCTTAATGAATACCTGACCCGTAACGCGCTGCAGTCGGCCAATACAGAAGGTCAGCAAGCGTCCGAATTTGCCGGGGCAACCATGCAGAATGCTGAGGTCATTCGTGCAATGGGAATGCAAGACGCACTGGCGGAACGCTGGCAGATCAAGCGCAACGGAATGCTTGTGTCGCAAGCAACAGCCAGTGATTGGGCCGGCGCTGTCATGTCGAGTTCAAAGTTTGTTAGAATGGCGCTTCAAGTCGCGATCCTCGGCACCGGTGCTTATCTTGCGATGCAAGGGGAGATCTCCGCAGGCGTCATGATCGCAGCCTCTATCGTGATGGGCCGTGCTTTGGCTCCTGTTGAGCAGGCCGTTGGACAATGGAAAGAATTTGTTGCGGCACGCCAATCCAACGCCCGGCTGAAAAAGCTTTTTGAAGCTGTCACCGAGGAGCCTACACGCCTTCAACAGCCGCAGCCGAAAGGGCATCTGAGCGCTGAAGCTGTCACGACTGTTGTCCCCGGCACCCGCGATACAATCCTACGGGGCGTCAGTTTTGATTTGCCTGCCGGGAAGACGTTGGCCCTCATTGGCCCCAGCGGGTCTGGGAAATCGACTCTGGCACGCCATCTGGTCGGTGTGGGCGACCCGATCAATGGCGCGATCCGTCTTGACCAGGTAGAGCTTCCCCATTGGGATCGCAATCAACTGGGCAAAACCATCGGCTATCTGCCGCAGGACGTAAAACTGTTCTCGGGCACCGTCGCCGAAAACATCTCCCGTTTCATGGAGGGGGCCACCGACGACGACATTATTGCGGCCGCTAAGCTCGCCGGGGCCCACGAAATGATTTCAGGTCTAAGCGATGGCTATGCCACTCAAATCGGCAATGGTGGCGGGCGCTTGTCTGGCGGTCAACGACAGCGGGTGGGACTGGCCCGGGCGCTTTTCGGCAACCCCTCTTTGGTGGTACTCGATGAGCCCAATGCCAACTTGGACAGTGAAGGCGAAGACGCTCTGGCACGGTGCCTCACCCAGCTGAAAAGCGAAGGCAAAACGATTGTCCTAGTGACCCATAAGGCGAACATCCTGAGCGCCACCGACTTCACCTTGATCCTCAAAGACGGAACGGTGCAACGCTTTGTGGCCACAAAGGAACTGTTGCAGCCTCAGCAGCAGCCCAAACAACAAAAGCCGCAGCAGCAGCCACAGACCATATCGCTTTCCACAGCCAAGCTGTAAACTTTGGCAGGATTTGACCGAAGCCCACAGGGGGCGCTGGTCCGACCCTCATCAAAGTGACAAAAGAGCTCTCATGCATACAAAGCGACCAGAGATTTAGGATTCAATCGTGGCAACAACAGAATCGACCCTGATTGCGGGCCAACTGAAAAAGATGGCGAGCCCGCGGAAGTATTCTTTTGCAGGGTATGTCATCTTGTTCATTACCTTCGGCATCCTAGGCACTTGGGCATATTTTGCGGTCATCGCCAGCGCCGTGGTGGCCCCTGGAGTGGTGGCGCTGGAAAGCGACCGCAAAGTCGTCCAGCACCTCGAAGGCGGCATCGTCCAAGAGATCTTGGTCCGTGAAGCAGACTTTGTAGAGCAAGGTGATCCTTTACTCGTGCTCGACAATATCCAGGTCAATTCGGAAATAACGGTGCTTGAGCAGCGGCGTGCCACGTCAGAAGCCCTGATCGCTCGGTTGGTTGCAGAGCAGACCTTCGCCGAAGAGATCGACTTTTCCCCTGATCTGCTGAACTCTGAAGACCCTCACGTGAAAAGCGCGGTAGAAGCTCAACGCAACATTTTTGAAGACCGCCGATCAATCTTTCTATCGCAAACCGAAATTCTTGAGTTCCGCGCAGAGCAGTTGAACGGTCAGGCGGAAGGCTACGAAGTCCAACTCGCTGCTGTGGAACGACGCCATGCGCTGCGCAACGAGCTTTTTGAGCGGATGCGCACAGGCGAAGAGCGGGGTGTGATCGAAAGCAATCGCCTTTCCGAGATGCAAGATGAAGTGATCCAGATCGAAGCCAGCATTGGGACGGCCATGTCTGATATCGCTCAGGTTAAAGCAGCTGCGGGAGAGGCACGTCTCAACATTCTCAAGCTCAAGCAAGAATATAGCGAACGCGCCAACAGCGAACTTAAGACCGCACGCTCAGAGCTTGCTGAGATCAATGAAAAGTTGACCGTGGCCGCTGACCGGATGCGGCGCACAACCATTCTAGCGCCCACGACCGGTAAGGTGCAAAGCCTTGCCGTAACCACGCGTGGCTCCGTGATCCGCTCTGGTGAGATCCTAATGGAGATCGTTCCCAGTGATGAGACGCTCCTCATCGATGCCAAAGTCGCACCTGTGGATGTCGACAACGTACGCCCCGGGCTTGAAACCGAAGTGCGGTTTTCTGCCTTCAAGGCCCGCCTGTCCAAACTGGTGCTGGGAGAAGTCCTGTCGATCTCAACTGATGTTGTGACGACCAAAGACACGAACGAGGCGCCTTACTATCTCGCGCGGATCAAAGTGCCGGATGAGAACCTGACTGACGAAATACGAGAAGGTTTGACCGCCGGCATGCCTGCAGATGTCGTTATTCTGACAGGTGAGCGGACCGTGTTGCAGTACCTGTTAGATCCTCTGTCCGAAGCGATCTTCAAAAGCTTGCGCGAAGAGTAATTACAAAGAAAATAAAGGGTGCTTTTGGTGAGACGTCCAAAGATCCGATGGGAGATGATGTGAGCAAGGTCAAGCGTATCGGCGATTATATAGCCGCGTTCTTCAAGCTGGGACGCACCGAGCGTATGGCCAAAGAAGCCCATCGCAACATGCGGACGATCGAAGAACGGTTTAACGGTTTGGAAGCCCGCGAGCGGCGCTTTCGGGACGGGATTAAACAGATGGTTCAGGGTGAGACCCAAGCCCTGATGGCCCGCAATGCAGAACTTGCGCGGAATTTTGTCGAACTGTCTCGCCGCTTAGATCAGGTCTTACTCGCCTCCCCAGGTGAGCGGACACAGCCCCCCTACCCTACCCCGGAAATTCCGAAGGCAGGGGGCCTCGAGGCTGTCATGGACAGTTTCTATCATCGGCTGGAAAACAAATACCGCGGCTCCGTCTCCGACATCCGCAATAGGCTACGCGTCTATCTGCCTGATGTGGAAAGCGCTGTCATCCGCACGGGCGGCAAACCGGTCATGGACATCGGCTGCGGCCGAGGAGAATGGCTGGAATTGCTGAATGACGCAGGTCTTAGCGCCATCGGCATCGATACCAATTCAGTGCAAATTGGCGAGGCACAAGAAAAAGGGCTAGATGCGCGGCAGGGAGACGCTCGCCGCGCGCTAAGCGAGGCAGAAGACAACTCTTTAGCCTGCATTAGTGCACATCATCTGATCGAACATTTGCCCTTTGAAGAAGTGCTCTGGATCACGCGGGAAGCCATGCGCGTTCTGGCACCAGGGGGGATGCTTTTGTTCGAGACGCCTGATGTGCGCAATGTTCTGGTCGGGGCGACGTCGTTTCACAATGATCCGACGCATTTGCACCCCATGACCGATCCGGTGCTCACCGTTCTGTTCGAAACGGTAGGATACCAACCCATTGAGACGCGCCGGCTGCACCCTCATGAGAAGCTCGCCGAGTTCATAGCCAAACCAGGTTTTGACCCGGAGTTGGCCAACTTGATGTTTGGGGCCCAGGATCTCGCCATTCTCGGCCACAAACCTCTTCAGGAGGTTTGAAATGCGGGTTGGTGTCGTCCGAACCCAAGTGCCCTTTGTGACCGGCGGAGCCGAGCGTCATGCGGCCAGCTTAGTGAGCGCTCTGCGCCACTATGGGCATGAGGCCTGCGAGATTACTCTGCCCTTCAAATGGTATCCTGTGGAAACTTTGACCGACAGTATCCTTGCCGCGCGCCTAACGGATCTGTCAGAGGCGGAAGGGGTACCGATCGACATGATGATCGGGCTTAAATTCCCCGCCTATCTCGCGCGGCATCCCAACCCGGTTTTCTGGCTCATCCACCAACATCGGCAAGCCTATGATCAATGGGATGCGGGCACATCAGATCTGCTGGACAGTTCCGAAGGGATGATGGCCCGTGATATGATCCGCGCGGAAGACCGGGCGGCTTTTGCGCGCAGTCAGCGCCCCATTTATGCGAATTCGCAAAATGTCGCGGGACGGCTGAAGACATATCTTGGACTGCCTTCGACGCCTTTGTACCATCCCCCACCGCTCGCGGACCGAATGACACAAGGCGCGTTTGGTGACTATCTCTTCGCCCCAGGTCGACTGAACCCCTCGAAGCGGGTCGATCTGATGCTGCGCGCTTTGGCCAAAACACCTGGGCCAATGCGCCTGGTCATCGCTGGTGTGCCAGAAAACCCTGCCTACTTGGACGATTTACGAGAATTGGCTGCGGTTTTGGGGATTTCGGGGCGCGTCGACTGGTTGGGCGGCATCGATAATGAAACGATGATCCGATACTATGCCCAAGCCCGCGGCGTCGTCTTTACGCCGCAAGATGAAGATCTGGGCTATATCACGTTGGAGGCCATGCTCTCGGGCAAGCCGGTGATCACGACCACCGACGCCGGTGGTCCGCTGGAGTTCATTTCCCACAAGCAACAAGGTTTGATCACCTCTCCCGATGCAGAGGCGCTCTCAAAGGCCTTCACCATGCTTTATGAAGATGCCAGCTCGGCCGAAACAATGGGTCAAGCTGGGCTCGAGCGCTATCAAAGCATGCAGATCTCGTGGGAGCATGTAGTGGAGACGCTAACCGGAGAAACGGCAAAGCCGGCCCCGGGACCTGCGCAGATCGCGGCCCTTGAAGCAAAAGCCGCAGCCACGCCGGCCGAAGAAGCGGTGGCGCGTGTACAGGCTGCCGTGGCGCCACCGCCTGCGCCGGCCTTGCCTTTTGCCTCCATCACCGACGTGCTGCAGGCCTATGCCTTTGACACCATGCCACAGGAAAAAGGTGCGGGGCCCGCGCCGGTTGAGCCTGGCTTGGCGCAATATCTGGGCTCTCATTGGACGCGCTACTTGACCACTTTGCATCATGTCGTCAGCTGTGCTCCGCGCGACATTCTGGATGTCGGTGTCTTTCCGCCTTTGGCTTTTGAGGCCATGGTCGTCAACGCGCTTCAGGATGTCAAAATGAGCGGGATTTGGGAGGGGCCCCATCCTTATGCGCAGTCGGTCAAAAGCCTAAACCCGTCCTACCCTGATTTTGATATTGAGCTGCGCCCTGCCAACATCGAGCGTGATGTCATGCCCTATGGGGATGCGGAGTTCGACATGGTGTTGGGCATGGAGATCTTCGAGCATCTCGCTCTGGACCCGCATTTCTTCCTGTCCCAAGCGGCCCGCGTGCTGCGGCCTGGGGGGCATATCATTCTGACCACGCCCAATGTCGGCAGTCACCGCGGGGTGCGAAAGATGCTCGATCGCGAATCCCCATACTCTTTCGGCCTTTTTGTGCCCACAGGCGGGGTCTACGGGCGGCACAACCGAGAATACACCCCCCGAGAGGTCGAGGCCCTGGCCCATGGCGCTGGTTTTGAAACCCAATTCTTGGGCACAACAGATGTCTATGACACCCATGTAGACCCCGCGACTGCAGCTCTCATGATTGCCCGCGAGGACGCACTGGAACTACGCGGAGAAACAATTGTCTTTGTGGGGCGGAAAACAGGCGTGCCGAGTGCCCCCCCACCCGGGCTCTATCACGGCGATCCTGCACGGCTCTCAGGTAAACTGGTTTTGACTAAGGACGAAGCTGAGACGGGGCTTACGCAAATCACCGCTCAAAACACCTCTTCAAGCTGGTGGCCGGCGACGGGAAATCAAGCAACGGCTCTCTTGGCTGAATGGATTAACGATGCTGGCTATCTGGTTCATACCAATGTCATTTTGCCCTTGAGTGAAGCTGTGGCACCGGGAGGAGAAACGACGTTCAGTTTCCGCCGCGCTCCGGATCAGCCAGGTTTGGGAACGCTGCGGCTGCAGCTCTTCCAGACCGGTGTCGGGGCCTTTACTGGAACAGGACGGGCAAACCTTCTGGAGCTGCCCTGCTCTGAAGCCACCTTCTTGGCTCTCGCCAAACAGGCAATTTGATGGCTGATGTAGAACCACGTCCGACCCTCCATTGGATCAGCCCCCTCCCTCCGGCTGAGACAGACATTGCGCATTACACCGCGCGCGTTCTACCGGCCCTCAGCGCTAGGGCCGAGGTGGTTCTCTGGACTGATGCAAGGGAGTGGGATCCGGCCCTAGAGCGTCACGCCACAGTCAGGCATTTTGACCCGGATACGGTCATGCCGAGGGACTTTGCAGCCGCTAGCCGCGGGACAGGGCCAGAAATGCTCTTTTTGCATATCGGCAACTCTTGGGTCTTTCATGCGGGGTTCTTACGCTTGGCACAGCGTATTCCCACATTTGTCGTGCTGCATGATCTCGCGATCCAGGAACTGATGATCGAAGCGATTGAGCAGAACGAATGGGATGCGCCAAGCTATTTGGCTGGTCTGGCAAAGTGGTATGGGGACGAGGGTCAACGCCTCGGCCAAGCCTGTTTAGACCGAACAGAAAATGGTTCTGCTATCTCCGCCAGCCTGCCAGGCTTTGAGTTGGTGCTGGACAAGGCACTGGGCGTGCTCACGCATACGGAGCTGGCCCATCATGCCGTGCAAGCGCGGCTGCCACAGCTGCCCGCCCAGGTCCTGCCCCTCCCTTTCGAAATCGGCCCGGCGCCATTACCGCGTCGCACCTCGAGCGGACCCCTGCGGCTTTTGCAGTTTGGTTGGATTGGTCCCAACCGGCGGCTCGAGCAGTTCTTGGAAGCTTTGGCACAGATGCCGGAAGGGTTCGATTACCGGCTAGATGTGATGGGCAAAATTTGGAAGTCGGATCTCATATACGACAAGCTGACCCAGTTGAACTTGGTAGATCGAGTTCATCTGCATGGTTTTGTCTCCGAGCCGGTTTTGGATGACGCCCTGCGCCAGGCCCATCTGGTGCTGAACCTACGCCATCCGAGCATGGGGGAGGCCTCAGGCAGTCAGTTGCGGATCTGGAATGCAGCGGCGCCGTCGGTCGTCACCCGGGAGGGCTGGTACGCTGGATTGCCCGAAGACGTGGTTTATTCCGTCGACACGGACAACGAGATCGCCCAACTGCAGACGCTTTTTGTGAAGCTTGCCGCCGATCGCCACGCAGGGGATGAGATTGGCGCGGCAGGCCGGGCCTATTTTGAGGCGCATCACGCCCCCACCATCTATGCGCAAAACATTATCGACTGGGCTGACGAAACCACTAGCCAAGCCGGCCGAGATCTGGCCTTGCGCTTGAGTTCAGAGCGGCACAAAGCGCGCAACCTACACCCCGATTTGCAAAAGCGCCTCGAGGTGCTGACAGCAACCGCTAGAGAGAAGCTCTAGGCGTTTTGAATGTCACCGAAGAGCATTTCATAAGCTTCCGGCTCATAGTAGCTCAGGAGCTTTTTCATGAAAGGCTTCGGTTGCTGGTCCAAGACCTTGGCCCAATCACCATAACGCGCGCTTGGGATTTTCCCACGGCCGGTCTCAAGCTGAGAGATAAAGGTGTAATAGTCCAACGAGAGCTCTTCGGCCATCTTACGTTGAGAAAGCCCCTGAGCTTCACGCAATGACCTCAACCAGACCCCCAACTCGACGCGGGGATCACTACCTTTTTCCAAAACCGCTGACGTTGTCGTTTTGGGCATCGTGGCACACTCTTTTCGTTGCAAAGCCGTCACATATTCTTCCGCGCGGCGAAGTTGTAGTTTTGTCGCATACATGAGCGAAAATAAGCGCAAAAGCAGGCTAAAGTCGCTCTTTACTCTTCTTAACATAGAGCTAGAGAAGATGGTATACTTTTTACTGCATTATTAGGCTTGCTGGAAAATTCCAGTTTTGGTAATCAGTCAACAGCGGTCCTTAGGTGAGCTGGGTTGATGCGTCTTTAGACGCGTCTCTCCGAATTACTGATCGCCTAAATGAACCCTATCGTGAACGTTCACAAAGCAGGAAATTATAAACATGGCAACTCAAGAGCAAAAGCAAGCGCTTACGGCCCTCTATGTAGGGTACTATGACCGCGCGCCTGATCCGGATGGTCTGCAATTCTGGATTGACCAGATCGACAACGGCCGCGAATTCTCCACAATCGCAGCTGACTTCGCCGCTGCGCCTGAAGCTTTGGCAAAGTACCCCTACCTGTCCACGCCAGACGTTTCGACGCCATCTACTTTCATTACAAGCATTTATCTGAACCTGTTCGGTCGCACACCTGACCAAGCGGGCTTGGACTTCTGGACCGGCGTTCTGAACGATGGAAGCGTTTCCGTTGCAGAGATGATCGAAGAGATCATCATGGGCGCAGTAAACGATGAAGACGCTGGCACCTTCGACAAAACAGTTCTCGACAACAAAATCGAAGTTGGTCTGGACTTTGCCGAATCTACCGCTGATGTTTCTGGCTTCGAATTCGACGCAGACGCGAAGATGGCTGCTGAAGCAGCTGTTAACGGTGTGACCGAAGATCCTGCGACCGTTGAAGCTGCAAAAGCAGCAACAGACGCCTACCTGGCTGGTGAAACCAACCAAGGTGATACACTCACACTCACTGCAGGTGAGGATGTACTTACTGGTACAGCTGCCAACGACACCTTTTCCGCTCCGCTTGTTGCCTCTACATTTGGCATCCAAGTTCAAACGCTCAACGCCACGGACACGCTGGATGGCGGTGAGGGCACCGACCGCCTTAACGTGACGCTGAACGATAGTGGCGGATTTGGCGGAAGCACCACTGGCAGCCCCCTCATCTCCAATGTTGAGCAGTTCTTCGTCCGCGCTGTAAGTGCTTCCGAGTTCGACATGACCGGCGTAAGCGGTGCTGAGCAACTGTGGAACGATCGCTCCACAGCTCAGCTTGATTTCAAGAACGTCCAAGAAGGCGCTGTTATCGGCTTGAACGGTGCGCGCGCCCAAACCAGCGTTGATTACGCTGCTGGTGCTCTCGGTGACGACTTCACTCAAACTGTTGTTGCTCAAGGTGCTGGTACTGCCACACAAGCTGTCGATCTTAACATCGACGCCATGGGTGGTGGTGACATGATCACGGGCCTCAATCTGAACGCTGCATCTGGTGTGAACAATATCGTTCTTGAAGATGATGCTGCGTCCATTGCGGACCTGACAATCTCAGGTGATGCAGCTCTTATGCTGGCAGCCGATGGCAGCTTCAGCTCCATCGAAACCGTTGACGCAACAGCTTACACTGGTGACCTGGAACTGGACATCAGCGGTCAGGACGTTGGTACCGATCTGAACGTTGCTCTGGGTGGCGGCGCTGACAGCTTGACTGTTAACGTTGAAACATTGACGGCCGCTGACGAAGAAGACCTGGCAATGCTGGACGGCGGTGAAGGTGAAGACAACCTGACACTCAACAGCTTCTCGGCTGCAGCTGATATTTCTGCTCTGAACTTCGCCAATGTTTCGGGTTTTGAACAACTGACCCTGGACTTCCCGACGATCGACGTTGCAGACAACACTCTCGATCTGAGCGAGACCGAGTTCACCGGCCTTGTCGTGGATGGTGGTATCTCCGGGACCACTGGCGGGACCGGGACGTTCACCATCATCGGTTCGGAAGACTTCAACGCTATCACAGTTAACGAAGAAGTAAGTGCCGGCACCTTCACACTTGAAGGCTTTGAGACACTGACGCTCAATGCAAATGATGACGTTACTGCTGACTTCGTTGCAGAAGATCTGGTTGATCTGACGCTGACCCTTGATGAGGATAGCACATTCACTGTGACAAGCCTCAACGCGGATGCGCTGGAAAGCATGACGCTGAACCTCGGTGACGATAGCGACTTTGTCGGCCCGACTTCTGGTACTGCAGCAGCTTTGGCTACCATCGACATCAACGGTGGCGACGACAGCACTGCTCAGTATACCTTCGGTGGTGAAGAAGAGAGCCTGGCTACCGTCGATATGACTGACATGTCCGGCGCGACAACGCTCAACTTCGTTGGTGACATTGAAGCGGATCTGTCCTTCCTGATCGGCAACGGTGATCTGACTTATACCGGCGGCGACGCAGACGAAGACGACCGTGAAACCTTCGCCTTCACAGGTGATGAGATTGGTACAATCAATATTGGTGGCTTCACTTCCGGTGTGGGCAGCAATGGCGACCGTATCGACTTCAGCGCGTTCGAAGCTGTTTCTGGTCTGAACGATCTGGAAATCGTCTTCGATGACGGTGGTTCCGGTAATACTGTGATCACAGCAGCCGACGGTGAGTTTGACGGTAGCATCACCATCCAAGGTACCGATCTGTCGACAGACGCCTTTAACTTCATCTTCTAAGCTAACAGTTTATAAGATCAGAGATTGGGGCTGCCTTCGGGTGGCCCCTTTCCACATCTAAACCTCACGGAAATTCAGGAGTGTAGACATGGCTGAAAGCCAAGTTATCAATATTGACGGCAAGTCCTACGAGATCGACCAGCTAACAAACGAAGCCAAAAGTCAGTTGGGTAACATCCGCGCTGTAGATTCCGAAGTTCAGCGCTTGGAGCGTCAAATAGCGATCGCTAAAACGGCCCGAAATGCTTATGCCCGGGCTTTGCACGAAGAACTGGCCAAGGTTGAGCCGCAGCAGTAAGCGCTACTGTTGGCAGCCGAACGAAGAAGGGCCTCTGCTGGAAATAGTGGTGGCCTTTTGCTTGTCACTTTCTCGCGCGTTAAAGCGCCCGGCCTTAAGCCTTAGAACTCCGCAGAACTCGCCTTAGTCCACACCTAGAGACCAGTCGAACATCTACCATTTCAGATGCTCGCCCCCATCAGCGCAAATCAGTTGCCCTGTGACCGCAGGGGCATCCAGAAAATACCCCAAGGCGGCGGTGATATCTTCAAGGTTTACCCCCCGCTCCAAAACGGTATCCCGGCGCTCTTGGGCAAAGACCTCTTCAGTCTGATGTTGACCTTGCAAAGTTGGCCCAGGGCCTATGCCGTTCACGCGGATTGCGGGCGCCAATGCTTGGGCCGTCGTGCGTGTCATGGCCCAAAGGCCCATTTTGGCGATGGTATAACTCATGAACTCTGGCGTCAGACTCAGCACGCGTTGGTCGATCATATTCACAATGAGCCCAGGGGCGCGCGGCTCGCCGCGCTCATCCGACGTGGCCTGCAGCCCCTGCGCCGCCATGGCTTGCGTCAGCACAAAGGGCGCGCGCAGGTTGCTGCCAATATGGCGCTCCCAGCTTTCAGCGGTGGCCGTGTGAATATCATCCGCCTCAAATATCGAGGCATTGTTGACCAAACAGGCAATCGGACCTCCAAGCGCCGCCGCCGCGCGGGGCAGCAGGGCCTCTGTGTCAGCCTCATCGAGTAGATTGGCTTGCAATAAAGAGGCCCGCTGCCCCTGCGCTATAATGTCAGATACTGTTTCTTCCGCCGCTGCCTGCGAGGTGGCGTAATGCACGGCCACATCAAACCCGCGTCCCGCAAGGTAGAGCGCCATAGCGCGCCCGAGGCGCTTTCCGGCGCCGGTCACCAGTGCTCGCTGCATGGCGCCTCTCCTCAGATGATACGTACATTTGGGTAAAACACATAAAGCGCGCGCAGCACCAGACCCCAAAACAGGCAGTTTCATGGTGTTTCCGCCTGCACTTTACGGGGGCTCTCGCGCGGCGTCTAGCTCGGCTTGCCGTTCTTGGGCCTCGCGTCCCTCGCGCAGATGACCTTTCGCACGGATGCCCTTGCATCCTCATGGCTCATCTTCCGGCCAGCTTTAACATCCGCAAACCCGTGCTGGATGCCCTCGATGGTGGCTCGCCCTGTTTTGAGAACGGTAGCTGTCGAGCTGTTGGGTGTCAGGGCATCGGCTCCCACGGGTTGATGATCTGCACGCCTGTCGGCTCGAAGTCCGCAACATTGCACGTAACGATTGGCATGGCGTGGGTGATCCCTGTCGCGGCGATCAGGGCGTCCCGGTCGCTGCGGGGATCTGGAACATGCAAAGCAGCACAGCAGAGCGCGACAGGCCCGTCCACGGGTAGGATACGCTTCTCAAAAACCGGAAGCACCCGATCAGACATCCAAGCCCTCAAGGCGGCACCTTGCGTGCTGTCACGCCTTTCCATCTGCCTGACGCCCATCTCAAGTTCCAAGATGGTGATGACTGACAAAAACAGCGCTGACGGGTCTTGGTCCTCGGCCCACGCAACGACATTGGCATCCGCCTTCCCTGCTTTTGCTCTGCGCAGTTCGGACACCAAATTCGCATCGAGGATGAAAATCAGGACAAATCAGCGGGACGTGTAAGGCGAACCAAGCGATCCGGTTCAAAAGCTACGCTTGCCGCTTCTGGATCGGCAAGCAAATCAAGAATACTTTCTTGCCGTCCTGTAAGCCGCCTGTAGGCTTCAATGCTGAGCAAGACATGCGCGGGTTTGCCCCGGTCTGTGATGAACACAGGTCCGTCTTGCGCAGCTCGTTTTGCGCCACTGACGTCTCGATTGAACGTCCGGCTGTTGATCGTTGTCATTCTCATCACTTGCATCCTTCCAAGTGCGCTAATTTAGTAACACAGCTACAACAGGCGGAAGTGTCAATCTGAACCCTTCGTGACTAGCTTCCCCAAGTGCAAATCAGGAAACCATCACAACCACGCCTTAGCCGACATGGAAAAGCGTGTTGAACAGCTTCGGATCAAAGCTTTGCGCCGCAAAGGTATCGCCTTGGATCAGCACGCTGATGGCATCATGACTATGCAGGCTTTCTTGATGGCTCGCGACAATGCGGAAGTCCCCTACCCGCGCCTCCGCAAGAAGTTGTTCGCAAAAGAGCCGCGCCGCATCTTCGACGAAGATCGGGTTGGCCGCGTTCAGCTCAGCAAAAGCCTGTTCGTCTTCGCGTTTGACCATGACCTGCGTCTCGGTCGGCACGGCGCGGCGGCAAATCTCGATCAGGTCTTCGAACCACAGGCAATCGCCCTCGTCCCGCGTCTCGACCGATATCCGCGCGACGGAGCGCTGCGAATGCGGCGTCGCCAACTGCCCACGGGTCTGGCGCGCGTGTTCGCTCAGTTCCAGCGAACAGGGGCAGGTGCTGGAATAGACATAGTCGAGATGCACGATCTTCTTGCGCTCGCCGTTCTGTTCGACCAGCTCAAGCGCGATGTCGTAATACTGATAACCCGTGAGGCCCGAGCGCAGGCTGCCGATCTTCATCGGGAAGGAAAAGCGCATCTGGATCCGCGCATCCAAGCTTTCCAGATCGGCCTTATAATCATCCAGCGCGGCTTCGATCACCTCAAAACTGAAAGTGGCTTCGGCATGGCGGTAGAAGCTGCGCATGATACGGGACATGTTGATGCCCTTCTTCTCAGCATCAAGCGAGACCGATCCGGTGACTGAGGTTTCAAGCTGCAAATCCCCCCCGCCGCGGCTGTGATAGCGGATTGGCAAGCGGAAGTTCGAAATGCCCACATGCTGGATCAACTGCTGCGCGCCGCGGATCAGGCTGGTGGGGCCGTTTTGCAGATCAGGCAAGGTGGCTTTGTAATTGTCGCCCGCGGTGAAATCTGCCGGATAGATGCGGGAAAACGCAGGGTACCCGGTACCGGCCCCCATCCGCGCGACCGCCGGATCGAGAGCGGCGATCTCGGCCGGAGTGGCCTTTTGGCTCCAGGCACGCAAGGTGGCCAGCGCCGCTTTGGCCGCCTCCCGATCAGGAGTATCTGACACCTCTGTTTCAATAGTCATAAGCGCCCCTTCGCTCTGTCGGCCGCACGCTAAAGTGGTTTAACCGGTAACACCATGGTACACCACGGCAAGACAGCGTCTTAGGCGCCCTCCTCCATCTGGTGGCACTGATTAAGAGCCCGCGCGTCTCGAACTGTTTGCAGAGCACGCCTGAGACAGCCATGCGAGATCCCGGCCTGAATTGACTTGCTAAGGGTTTCTCACCTAGATGCACAATCTATGGTAATATCGCGAGGCGACCGGTGCCCCTTTCAAAAATCAACGGTAAGCTTCTGCATTTTGTCCATATCCCTAAGACGGGTGGATCGTGCATCACAAGCTATCTCCGGGCCAAAGGGCCGCTGGCTCTTTACAGTCGGGAGCCGGTTGAATGGTCTAAAACCACGCCTCAGCATATGGAAGCCGCAACGCAGCGTATAATCTTACCCGACGGGTTTTGCGATCATCGGTTCTGTATTCTGCGCGATCCGTTTGAGCGTTTGCTCAGCGAGTATCGCTACCGTGCAACCCGAAGGAATCCCGCTGAGGCGCTACCTGAGCACGTCGGGCCCGGCGACACCCTGACCGTGGAGCTTGATTGGGGGAAAGAGTTTTGCGGTACTTTTGATGCATGGGTTGCAAAGGTTTTTGCAGATCAGATTGATGATCCCTATCTGTCGGATAATCACATCCGACCTCAAGTAGAGTTTACCGGACCCGACGTAAAAATATTCCTCTTTGAAGAAGGCCTCGAACAGGTGCTCCGTTGGATTGACCATGTCACTCAAACCGACCGAGCCATCGTGCCTCTCGACCGCAACAGCAGCGTGAAGTTCTCTATACAAATGCTTGAGAGAACAAGGAAATCAATCGAAAATTTCTATCAAGAAGACCTGCGATTGATTCAAAAAATCAAAGCATCGAGGAGATCCGCGTTGCACGTACCGTACTGAGGCTAAGAGCACCACCGGCCCCTTACAGGTAGTCTTCGTGGCGGAACACTAGCCAGTGGCTGGCACGATCTCCCCCGTGCGATCCAAAACACGCGGTACCCATTATTGGCGCAGCACAGAAAATGGAACAGGGCTCTTCCCACCTCACGCACTTGATCACGTAAATCCTTCGCTTCGGGCAATGCACCAAATTTGAAGGTACCATAAAGTAGGGCCGCCCGAGGGCGGCCCTGTGATCCAACGTCCACTTGATTATCTCGCTCACGCGTTGACCTGTGAAAAGGCGGGGAGACGCTGTTGCAGCTGGTCCATCATCTCAAAAAGCAGTTTAGCAGAAACGATACCCGTCTCCAAAGCCTTGGTGAGCAATTCTGCGAATTGAATTGATCGATCTTACCGGCTGTCGTTGCCGGGACCGTAGCCACCGTAGATGTAACCTTCACCAGGGCTGCGTTCTGCGGAGCGGGTGCTCATGACCGTGTCAGCATCGAAGCTGTAATCAGCGGTGCTGTAGGTGATGTCATTCGCTTTGGTTGACTCGAGGGGGGCCAGCATGCGGGTTTCATCACCGTAAGTCTTCTCGGCACCGATCGCGGTGTTGAGGAAGAGGTCTTGACGATAGGTCGAACTATCAGCCAGGGCGGCAGTGGAAATCAGGGCGGCGGCGGCGGTTGTCATAACCAGTTTCATACTGTGATCCTTTGATCTTACGACTGTCGCGGGATTGCGACCTCATCGTTGCTGGGGAAGTAACGGGCCCAACACGATCAAAGTTTCCGCAGTGCAGCGCACACAGTTTGTGCATAACCGAACATCTTGATTGAATGCCATGGAAGGGCCCTCAGGCCCTTCTTTTGTCGATAATCTTGAACCGATGCTTCCATGCAGAAATCCATGCGTAAACACCCGCATTGATGCAATTGATGACTTGGGGGGCCTTACCTGCTTCTACGCCCGGCTTGATCCTGTGAAGGAGATCATCTGCACGCATGACGGATGATGCCAGATCTCGACGAGTATTAGATCGAAGTAGGCGCTTTGCGCGGATGCCGCGTAACTTGAGGCCAGCCTGTCCCGCATTTGCAGACTACGCGACGCTCGAACTCATGCTGCGTGATGCCCGGCAGAAACAGCTCGTCGGTCATCGAAGTTCGATGAGCTGCTCGATTTCATCATCTGAGCAGCCCGCTTCAGCGAGCCGAGCATACAAAGCAGGCCGCGCGGCCGCTCTCTGCTCCTCCGAAAAAGCAGCGGTGTCATATTGAAATTTCATGCCACGCAGAGACTGCGTTCGGTCAGCGCGGAACTCTCCATAAAGCGCTTGTAGGATAGCGAGAAACCTCTCTGCATATGCGCTAAAAGTAGCTTTGTCCTCCGCGTGAGCGAGGATGCGAGGGTTGATGCCCTCGAGGTCGACATAGACCAAACCTGCTGGCGCTGGATCAGTCAGCAGGACGAGCTTGATGTCAGCGCGCATTGCGGCGTGCCGGTCGGACATCTCAGACATCATCAAGCTCCTCAAACACATCAGTGACGTAATAATACTCTTGGCCGTCAATGACCGGCCGTTGGCGCGCCACCTGCACATCAACGCGCGCACGCAAGGGTGCTGACAACCGTTTTGGGTCTACGTATGAGCCCGCCCTGTAGCAGTCTCGGAGGTACGTCCGCTCATCTTCGGGCAGGTCAAATAACATCAGGCGCAGGTGGGGCAACACTGCAGCGACTTCTGCCTCTGTCTGCTCGTCCGTGTCACGCGGTAGGCGGAACCCACAGTCCAGCAGCGCTTTGTTGAAATCGCCATAATTGTCTACGCCGATGCCAGCCATGGCGACATCCCGCGTCACGCGGCTCTCGCTGTATGCTTTTAAAACTTCTGCAGGGGTGAGCAGTTTGGGATGCAACTTGCTGGCGTAGTCTTGCAAGGTCGCGTGATCCGAGTAATCCGGCGATACGGTATATACGTCATGCCCCCCGACCAGCTCGACATGAATACTAAGCTGTCGCAGCAGGCGCACTGCATCAGCCCTGATCGCCCTGCGGGTCACTGCATCCTCACATCCATAAACTTCGATATGTGCAATTTCATCGGGGCGGACGTAATGCACCTGAGCGACAAGCTCGATGGTCAGGTCAGGGTATTGCGCGGCAATCGTATCTTGCACGGCGGCTAATGCGATCGCTTGTGTCATGCCTACCTCCCAAGGGAATCATATGAGGGATGGTAGGAGTGGAGAGATTTGAACTCTCGCGCCGACAGTCATCTACTGTCCATAGGGTGTATAAAGCCCGTTGCCCACCAAGGCACTCCCCCGATTATATCTGGCTGGATCAGCTAGATATTCGGGGGTAGGGAATGTGGTTGGTGTGCAGATGCGAGCTCATACTCTCACAGTGCCGCAAAGTAAGACGGCTGGCAAGAGCGACCGCAGGTATCCCAAGTTACTTGGACTTACTTGAAGTTACTTGAGGTTACTTGGCTCCTGGGCCTCGCCCCCCCTTACCGGCTGTCCTCCGCGCCGATATTGAACGCCCTTTTGAGCTGTTTCAGCACAACACTTACTATAGCCCACCCCCCATAGCTCATTGCAGTCCACGACTGCGCCGCAGGGCGCCCCGCCGGGGGCATTCAAAGCCTTGGTATAGCGCTGCAAAGCGGCATCAATTTTTGCAAAAGCCTCAAAATTGCCACCAAGATCTGGTCGTTTTCGAACCGACATGCGAGAGCAACAAAGACTATCAAGGATCGGTTATGCGACTTAAGAATTTTCTGAACGCCATCTTAGCGGCTGCCCTACTCGCCCTTCCTACTATCGGGGCCGCGCAAACAATCTTGACGGTTTCGACCCCTGAGCAATCCGCAACCTATACGCTGGAAGAGCTGCTCGCGCTGCCTCAGACCACCGTTGTGACCACAAACGACTACGTAGATACCGCCACAACGTTCCAAGGGCCGCGTCTGCGCGCTGTGCTGGAACCCCTGAATATCGGGCCTGACGCGTCCCTGAAGATGGTCGCACTCAATGATTTTAGCTCAAATGTGCCGTCCGTAGATGCCTTCGATTACGACGTCATTCTGGCGGTGCTACGTGAGGGTGAGCCGATGTCAGTGCGGGATAAAGGACCTATATGGGTCATTTATCCAATGGACGACCATGCGGAGCTTCGAGACGACTCCTTTAATGGCAGACTGGTATGGCAGCTCAAAACTATAGCTATCGAGTGAACGGTAAAAGCAGGATCATTCGCGCGGTACTCCTCGTCGTTTTTGTCGGTGCCGTGCTCTTTGGTATCGGGGTCGTCTATAAGCTGAGCGATAGGGTCGACAATATCCAGACCGCGGAGCAAAGCGACCCCCTTTGGATCGGCTCGCAGCTTCAGTTCGAAGTGCTCAGGCTTGAGAAAGAACTCAGCGAAGTCGTGCTCGGCCTTAGACCCCCAACGGATGTGGCTTTGCGCTTTAACATTGCCTGGAGCCGGATCACGATCCTTCAGGAAGGTAAGCTTGCACGGCTCCTCAAGAGCTTTGGCATAGATCAAACAGTGCTTTCTGATCTGGAGCAGACCTTCCAGACCGTTGAGCCCGATATCGCTGAGTTCACGTCACAAGAGCTGACAAATGACGCGGCGCGTCAAAAAGCTGCAAAGATTCTTGCAGAACTCGAAGGTTACGACATCGCTTTGCGCAATCTGTTGGTGGCCCTTGCCCAGGCCAAAAACAGCACATTATCAGAGTTCCGAACTGGCTTATTGTCATTATCGCATGTCATTGCCTATCTCGGCACGACGCTTTTAATCCTCTTCGGCATCTTCGTTTCTCTGCTTCTGCTCGAGCTGCGCGCCGCCAAGAAAAGGGAAAGCAAAATGCGCATTCTGGCTGAAGAAGCAACTTCAGCTGCGCGCCTGAAAATGAACTTCATGAGTGTGGTCAGCCACGAGTTACGCACGCCACTGACGTCACTGCTAGGCGGGTTGTCCTTGCTGAAAGCCAGGGTCGGCACCACCCTGAAAGACCCAGCCGCCCTGAAACTGCTCGATGTCGCTGACCGCAACGGAAATCGGCTCCTGACACTCGTCAACGATATTTTGGACGCCCAGGCCTTGAGCGAAGGGAAAGTCTCCGTAAAGCGCGAGACGGTGGACCTCAATGACGTGGTCACAACTGCGGTTGAGAACTGCCAAGTCTACGCAGAAAAACTGGGCGTCAGCTACGCTGTCCACATTCCCCAAGACCCCATGATCGCCCTCACAGACGGCGCACGGGTGACGCAAATCTTGAACAACCTGATCTCCAATGCTGCCAAATTCACCTCCGCCGGGGATGTGGTTGAAGTTCGCTTGACGCGGGTCAGCGATAAAGCGCGGATTGAGGTTACCGATCATGGGATCGGCATCCCCGCAGACCTGCAGCCCGACATCTTTACCCCCTTTCATCAAATCAATCCTGGCACCACGGGCGGAAACAAAAGCAGTGGCTTGGGCCTGAGCATCACCAAACAATTGATAGACCTCCTCGGCGGAAAGGTGGGGTTTACCTCCGTCGAAGGAGATGGATCGGTGTTCTGGATTGAACTCGATCTGCTCTCGCAATCTCATCTGGCCAAGAGCGCGTAATTTGCCCCCTTCCCGCACAGCTTCCACCCAAGTTTAAAGTAGGCCGCGCATTGGCGCAGCCGCTAAGCTTTGCGCAGCTTATCCCTTCGTCGAGGAGCCCATACGCGCGCTCGGTGGCCCACAGGTAACTGGACAGCCAAGTTAGACATTATCCTCTCGGCCAAGATAATGAGCAGACTCTTACTGGCGTCATGTGGGCAACACTCACATCGCTCAGAACCAAGCTTTGACCATATCGAAACATTATACCGCAGGGATGAAGCCCGCTTAAAGCTCCAAGGGGTCTTTGGCAGCGGCTTCGTAGGGGCGGGAATCATGGAGTTGGATAACATTTGTCGCATGACTCTGAACGCCCCCGCGCCGAAAGCTGGAATAACTTCGGGCCGCGTGATGTAGCCCAAGGCCCAGGATGGACCCCAGCCCAATGCCTGCCAAATCCGCCATGAGATCAATAAAATCACCCGAACGTCCAACAAAGGGCTGTATGATCTCAATCAGAGCGCCATAGGCGGTGGCCCCCGGAACCATCCGCGTAAGCCCTTGAGGATAAAGAGTAGCACAGGGCAATACCAAGACTGCGAACGCCCATATATGGTGGTCCTTATCACGACCAGGCATATCGGAAAGCCCCAGAGGGAGAAGCATCAGCATACCGATGCAAATCATCAGGCCTACCGTGACCCACAAAACGATCATGCGGCGAGACGAAGTCTTCAAGTCAAACGCGCGCAAATTGGACATGAAAGCTCAACCTATCGTTCAAAGCTCCCGAGGCTAAGCACCCTCGGGCGGAGATGACGGCATTTATAGAGCGCTTTGACGGCTTTGTATTTATACCAAGGCGTTAAAATTTGCAGCCAGAGGATAGGCGATCAGAAATCGCGTACTGATCGCTCTCGCACCACCGCCCTGCTTACGCTAAGGATTAGGCACCCCATTAAGGGCTTCCTCAAAACGCTTCGCTGCCCCCATGGCCTCATTCATGAGCGCATCAAATGTCTTTGGTGGGTTACCTCCGTCCAGCATCCCTCTAAAAGTTGCATAGGGATCAGTCTTACGGCCATACGCCCGCAAGGTCTTCTCATCCCTCACCCATGCAAGCACGATAACCTTTGCAGTTTTTTTGGATCGCGTACTTTGCGCTCTTCGACCTACTCAATCAGCGCTTCGAGTTGGTCAAGAAAAACCGGGTGAGCATAGAACGACCATCTGTTACCGACGAGCAGCGCTTCCAGGTGCGCGGCACTGCCAGTCATTCGTCCTCGTCTGACAGTGGCGCGTCAAGAATAACATCGGCGTTTCCAACCAATGCTTTGAGCCGGTCATGCAAGCCACCGTTGAGTGCCTGCAGGCCTTCCGGATGCATCTTGATGTCAGCTTCGATAAAACCAAGGAACGCATCCAATGCGGGGTCTCCCTCTTCGGCAACCATGGCTTCAATATAGGTCCGACCGTACCGACCTCGCAGTCGACAGGATCGCATGCTACATCCCCCAGCCGGGCGCAATGACCCCTAAGGCATCAGTTCTTTTGCAAGGCACGTAGAACGCGGTCGAGCGCTTTGCCCTGTTTGGAATATTTGGGCGGCCCGTCTTTGACCAAGTTGTAATAGGACGTGACATCATAGAGTTGCACGGGGAGGCGCAAATCTTGCGCGGTGAGCTGTCCCGTGGCGGCCAAAACGGCATAGGCCGCAACATAGAGATTGGCGCGCGCAGTGACCCGCGTAGATTCCGCGTCCAACAATACCTGCTCGGCATCCAAAACATCCAAGGTGGTCCGGGCCCCCAGCTTTGCTTCCTCCCGCACCCCCTCAAAAGCGGCACGCGCGGCGCGGATCTGCCGATCTGAGGCTTCAAGTTGCGCCCGCGCCGAGGACAAAGACGCATAGGCATTGCCAACTTCTTGAGAGACCTCGCGGCTCACAACATGAAGATTGGCGCGCTGCGCATCGTGCTGGGCCATGGCCCGCCGCACAGCTGAAGACAGCGCCCCACCTTGATAGATTGTTTGACCTGCCTCCACCCCAATACTGCCACTGCGGCTATAGCGCTGACTGTCGAATGTTTCTGAAAGACCGTAGTTCCCTTGCAGCGTGACCCGAGGCTGCATCGCCGCCTCGTTTGAACTGACAGCCAACCGTGCGGCCGCGACCTGATGTTGTGCGGCCAAAACGGCGGGATGCGTCCGCACAGCCAGAGCCTTGGCCGCCTCTAAATTGCCACCCACGTTCGGCAGCTGAGGCGGGGGGCTGAGATTGCCGGGCTTGCGGCCAACGACATTGAGATACTCCTCCACGGCGCGCAGCAAGGCACCTTCTGCCCCCGCAAGCCCACTGCGGGCCTGTGCCAATTGCGCTTCAGCAAGAGCGACATCCGTGTTCGTCACCTCCCCCACATCAAAACGGTCGCGCGCGGCACGCAGCTCTTGGGTCAAAAGACGCAGGTTGTTGTTGCGCAGTGCGACGACGTCTGAAGCTTCAATGACCCCCATATAAGCGGAAACGGCGCGCAAGAGCACCCGCTGCTCAAGGTCGAGAAGCGTCTGGCGGGTGGCCAGTACCGTCTCCTTTGTCGCCTCAATCCGGTATTGGCTGGCGCCAAAATCATACAGCAGCAGCTCCCCGATCAGGTTGATCGACGCAGTCAGAGCTTCGGTGGATTGCGAGGGTGCGAGACTGGAGGCCCGCGTGGTGCCAAAGCTCTGCGTTAGCCCCCCAGCCCACCGCAAGACCGGTTTGAGCGCGGCCTTAGCACTGGCGACATCTTCATCCGCGGCGCGCAACAAGGCCCGGTTTTGATCCAAGAGCCCTGAATGCTCATAGGCCCCCACCAACGCGTCCGCCAATGTTTCGGACCACAAAGGGCGCGGCACCAACAACACCAGCGCGAGGGGCAAGGCAACGCCAGCCTGCCGCAGAGACTTTTTCAAACAGTTGATCTTCATTGCTCGTCTCGCTTTTTATATGCGCTCTCTCTTTGGCTTAAGCAGGATGGAGGCACGCTTCTTGCTCTGAGTGCTTAAAAGACAAGCCCCCAAGATCAGGCTTCCGCCATCCACCTACTGCCGCGCGTCTTCACAGCCCGAGCATAATGAAATGAGATATGACGTCAGAAACCTTGCGAGGGAGTGTGCCATATCCGAGAGCGATTTGCCATTTGATATCTCTTGCCGCGCGGCTCAATCATCTTTGTGGTTCAACACGGCCTCAACATCCTGCGCCACATCGTCCCATGTGCGCAGCGCACTTGTGCTGATCTTCTGTTCCAGAGCGCGCCGATGTTCAGGATCCGCAATCAGCCGGTGGCAGGCTTCATAGATGCTGCTGATGGAGTGGGCATCGCAATATTCCACCAAATCCCCACCGACCTCAGGCATGGAGGAATTATCTGCCACCACCGCGGTCTTGCCAAAAGACAGACTTTCACCGATCGGCAACCCCCAGCCTTCGTAGAAGCTCACGGTCGCTGTAAAAAGGCAGTTCTCATACAGAAACCCAAGTTCGGTATCGCTGGGGCGTTTGGCAAACTGCACCCAGCCTCCTAGGTTGCCCGTAGCTGACATCAACTCTTCAAAATCGCCGTTATACCAGCCCGGCTTGCCAGCAAAGACAAGCTTGGGCACCTCAAGTCCCGGGGTCTGAATAAGACGTTGCCAAGCTTGAGCAAGACTCCAAAGGTTCTTGCGCGATTCCATCGTGCCCACGACCAGAACAAAAGGCGTCTTGGTCAGGTTCAACACAGATTGCTGCAACCCCTGCAAACTGCTGAGACGCGATTTAAACGGCTTTGCAGGATCATTTACCCGGTTGGAGTGCACCACGTTGAACTTCTGTGCCAGCGGCACCACGTCGATGGGGCGCTGCTGCCCGACTTCGTCCATAAATCGCTGCAAATCCCGTGCGGTATTTTGAGAGTTTGCCATTAAGCGGTCGCAATAGTCCAAAGAGGACCGCAGCCAGTGATAAAATTCGCCCGAGAAATCCGCCGCAATATGCTCGGTCGCAATGATCGGGATCAGATCATGCACCAGCTGGTAGATCTCAAGGCTCTTGTCGTCTTTCAAACGCTGCAGAGCGGGCTCTAACCCATCGATGTTCCAGATCGCACCTAGAATGATCAGCTGATCACCTGGCTTCGCGGTTTCGCTCACAACCTCTCGGGAAAGCTCCTGCACCCCGCGCGCCTGAAGCGGTGCGCGCCGCGTCTTGAAGGCTTCCCATTCTTCAATGCTCGAGCCCATCTTGGCAAAATAGCGCTCATGTCCGCGCGCCGCGTGATACGCACGCACCTTATGATAAAACCAGTACTTCAGGGGTCTGTTGCGATAGCGCACCAATGTCGGTGCCGCATCATGTTGAGAGCGTGCCTTCTTGCCAAAGAACACCGCCCCCAAATCATCGGGAGAGAACTCTTCCATATCCCGCAAAAAACTGGACTCGATGGCGACATAGGCGCGTTGGCCCCGGTCCCAGTAACTCAGCCGAACATTCTCGGCCCCCAAGCGCGCGACCATACGGCGGATGACTTCGAAAGAGACCCTTTGAATACCCGATACAGTGGTTTCTTTTTCCACGTAGATTAGGATATCGGTCACGTCAAAATAGTACATGTCGGGTGCGGTTCCTTGAGTCTGGTGCACAATCCCCAAGAGGGATAGAACACCGCTTTGCGACGCTCAGTGAAGAACAATTTAAAGTTCCTCAACCCCAGAGACGATGTTAGGACGACTTATGAGCCCTATATATTTTGACCTTTCAGAACAATTTCTGTCTTCTGGGGTCAAGTTCAAATACTATGGCATCGCGCGCACCGTGATGGAGGTGGGCTATGAGCTCGCCCGCTCCTCGGCTGACGTCCGCTTCGTCGTATTCTCTCCTGCACATGATCGCTTTTTTGAGGTTGAGCCAAACATAGGATCTGCCTCCGAGACAGGTGTCTGCGACCCCAATATGCCGGTTGAAGCAAAGCCTATGCGCTTTCGCTATAGCTTTCCCGAACCTCATTGGCTGCGCGATGCACTCTACCCGCTTGTGAGCACAGTGATGAAACGTATTTGCCTACGCAGATGGCGCCGGGCAATCCCCGAAGGCAGTCTGCGCGAAGTTGATCTCTCAGGCCAAATCCTTGTCTCCCTCGGACGGCCCAAAATGATGGCAGATTACCTCGTCGCCTTGGATAAGCAGAACATCCGCACGCGGTTCTATCCGCTGGTCCACGACATGATCCCGCTGCATGAATTTGCACACCCCCGCCAAAGCATGTTTGCGCGCAATTTTGCCCACGACAATGGAATCGTCATCAGCCACGCCGAAAAAGTGATGACCAATTCCCATTTTACAAAAACAGAAGTCGAAAAGTTTTCTGCCTCCGGTCATTTACCCGACATCCCCCCCGTTGTGCCCGTCCCCCTGCCCCATGAGTTGCGCCCAACCGATGAGGCGGTCGATGTCGACATCCCCGATACACCCTATTTTCTGGGGGTTGGGGTGATGACCGGGCGCAAAAACCTTGAGTGCATTCTCCAAGCAATGCTGCATTTGCACGATACCGGCCGCCCTGTGCCGCTGTTTGTCTTGGCCGGCGCTCATAGAAAGAGAACTGTCGCGCATCTCGACAAGCCAGAGTTGGCGCCGATCAAAGACAAAGTGCGGCTCATTTTGAACCCCAATCAAGCGAGCTTGCGCCTGCTCTATCAAAAAGCCCGCGCCCTCATTATCCCAAGCCATATGGAAGGCTTCGGCCTACCTTTGGGTGAAGCTCTATGGCTGGGAACCCCCGGAATTTCCGCCTCGGCACCGGCTTTGCGCGAAGTAGGAAAGGATTTGGCGGAATACTTCGATCCAAACGAGCCTGGAGAGCTCGCAGCCCTTATCGACAAAATGCATACTGATCCCGCAGCCTATGAAGCTGCAAAAGACAAAATACGGCGCAACCATTCCTCACTCCGGACTTGGAAAGACGTTGCGACAGATATCATCGCCACGGTATCCGCCAGTTCCACGAAAGCCTGAAGCAGACCATGGCCAAGCAAGATCATACTGCAGCAGCAGAACCAGTAGACACGACAAACGCCGCACCGAAAGGCAAAAAACGTGCGCCGCTCTTCAATGACCAAGATAAGGACAACATCTCCTGGTTCTGGTCTACCTACTTGAAGCAACGCACGCCTTGGTTGGGCCTGGTGATGCTGATGATCCTGGTTCAGGGCTTTGCCTATCAACAGTTTATCGCCCTCACGGAAAGCGGGCTAAGGGTGATCTTCGACGAAGGCACGGTCACAGGGCTGGTAAAGGTCTGCGGCATGGTGCTGGCGATTTTTGCTTTGCGCGCGGTGATGTCTTACTGGGTTCCCAGGCTCTCGGCTTGGCTGGCCAGCGACGCGGTGTTCAAGATGCGGCGCGATCTGATTGATCACATGATGACATTGGATCTGGCGTTTTTTGAGCGGACAAAGTCGGGCGATATCATCCTGCGGCTGGTCAATCAGGCGCAGGATCTGTCGGGCTTCATTGGCCAGACCACGGTCAACGCGGTGCGCGATACCGTGACCATCATTGCCGTTTCGGGCTATCTGATCTGGAAAAATCCAGCCCTCTTCATGCTGGTGATCATCGTCATGCCCACGATCACGATCGTGGTCCGGCGGATCTCTCAAGGCATCAAAGGCACGCAGGCAAACGCCGAGAATGCCATGGGCAACTACATGTCCGGGATCGAAGAGATGACGAACGGCATGCGCACCGTCAAAATCTCCAACCAAGAGCCCGTGGAAAAAGCCCGCCTGAACAAAGCTACCGGTGAGATCAAAGACCTCTCTATTCGCCTGCAAAGACTGCAGGCGATGATGAGCCCTACCGTCGATGTGCTGGCCGCAATCATCTATGTTCTCATCATCGGGGTGGGAGGCTACATGGCCCTCAGCCCAGGGTTTGAGATGGATGGCGCCGGCATCATCGGCTTTATGATTGGCATGGCCCTGATCTTTGATCCTGCACGCCGCCTCACTGCCTTCTTTGTCAGCATGCAAGCCAGCTTGATCATCCTCGACAGTCTGCGCTCACTCTACCGCGAAGTCCCCAGCATCACCAATGCGCCGGACGCCAAAGAGACGTTCAACGCCACGGGCGACATCATTCTGGATGACGTCACCTTCCAGTATTCCGAGAAACACCCCCTGTTCCACAACGTGAACATGGTTTTTGAGGGTGGCAAGGTCACCGCCATCGTCGGGGCAACCGGGTCCGGTAAAACCTCCGTTCTCAGCCTCATCGCCCGGCTCTACGATGTCAGCGAAGGGGTTGTGACCATCGGCGGGACGCCCGTGAAAGAGCTGCGCGTCGACAAGCTGCGCCAATCTTTTTCCGTGGTCGCTCAAGACATCGTCATCTTCAACAGCTCGATCTACGAAAACATTCGCTATGTGCGCCCCGACGCCACTGAACAAGAAATCTGGCGCGCGGCTGAACTTGTAGGCATCGACCAATTGATGCGCGACCGCGGCGATGCGCCCCTGGGGCCAAAAGGCTCGCAACTCTCAGGCGGGCAGAAACAACGGATCGCCATCGCCCGGGCGTTCCTGCGGTCCGCCCCAATCTTGCTGCTCGATGAGGCCACATCTGCGCTCGATCAGCGTACCGAAGAGAAAGTGCGCGGCGCCATCCACGAGCTTTCCAAGGGCAAAACCACGATCCTGGTCGCTCACCGCCTGTCGACGGTAACCCACGCCGATAATATCTATGTCCTTGACGAGGGCCGGGTGGTTGAAGAGGGCACGCATACCGAGTTAATGGCCGAAGAAGGGCTCTATGCCGCTATGTTCAATGCGCAACGCAGCAGCTATGGTTGAGTGAGCTGCGTTTGCCTTCACATCTAAAGGAATAGATATGCCATCGCTCAAACTGCCCCTGTTCCTTTTGGCCAGCGCTGGTATCGCGCTTGCAGCCTGTACAGTACCTTCCATGCCAGAAGCACCTGATGGCGCTCAGTTCTACGCCAAAAACTGCGTTGCGTGCCATGGCGCATCAGGAAAAGGAGACGGCGTTCTAGCCGCAAACCTTGACCAAGCGCCGACAGACCTCACCCTGCTGGCCCGTAAGAACGACGGCACGTTCCCCCGCGCGCGGGCCCTCAGCTATATCTACGGGCATCCAGAGCAACGTAATATGGAACGCCCTATGCCGCAGTTTGGCGGGGCAATGGCACATGATACCGTGCCGGTTGAGATAAATGGCGTCCTCACCCCAACCCCACGTGAGTTGGCAGGCTTGCTGGTCTATCTCGAAAGCATTCAGCGATAAGGGCCTTCGTGTGTAAGGCATGAAGCTCCCTCATGCATCCCTTCGGGCTCGTTCACCAAAATGGCAATGAAACCTATCCATAAGCGGTGAGCGCTGGCATGGACAGCAGTCCATGGCAAAATGTGGATAAGCACTCTAGATGCCGCCCTTCTAGGGCTCTGGGTTGTTATAAGCGGTGCAAATTTTGATATGCACAGGCAGATCATTTTCACCGGATGATCTACTATCGCATATCATTATTGATGCCACGCCGCATACCTGATATATCATTGCATATCAGGAGTTGATTTTGATGTGCAAAGGCAGATCAAAAATGAGTTACGCTAGCGAAAACATCGCTGCTTCCCTGAAGCTGGCACGTGAAAACAAGGGATTAAGTCAAAGAGAGCTTAGCGCTCGCTCAGGCGTGCCACAGTCGCATATCTCAAAGATCGAGAGCAACGCAGTCGATCTGCGGCTCTCAAGTCTTGCTTCACTTGCCCATGCGCTTGACCTTGAACTGACGATGATACCGCGTAAATCGGTCCCAGCCGTCAGGTCGATTGTGCGCAGTACGGGCAGCCACAAACCTCATAGCAATAACGATGCACTACGTGAGCTCGCGCGCGCGCAGCGCGTCCTCGATACACTGTCGTCATCTCTCCATGAGAGTCTTGCGGCAAACGCGCTACAAAAGCATCTTCAAGAACTGAATGACTTCCACAACATCTGGCAGGAGACTGGCTCAATCAAGCGGATCCGCCAAGATATTGAAAGAATTAAAAGTTCTGGAGACCTTGAGAAACTCGAAAAAATTGCCAGAGAGACGCAGCGCCTGCGCAATATGCTAGCACATAATGTGCCGTCACGCATGATCAGCGAACCAACCAGCAGACCCGCCTACAGCCTGGACGAGGAGGGCAGTGATGGCTGATGTCTCTGTTTTAAATGTCGAGCTTTATGGAGAAGCTATCGGCACGCTGACACGCGTCCCGGGGGATCGCAGTCTGTTCGCGTTCAACGAAGATTATATCGAGAGCGCTGACCGCCCGACACTTGGCCTGTTCTTCAAAGATGAATTCGGCGACCTGCGTACGGAGTTTAAGCCAGTCCAAAAGCAGGTCATGCCGTTCTTCTCCAACCTCTTGCCGGAGGGGCACTTGCGCAAGTACCTCGCAGAGCAAGCAGGCGTGAATGCTGAGCGAGAATTCTTTTTGCTTTGGGCCCTAGGGCGTGACCTTCCCGGGGCGATTACGATCAAGCCTGCGGACGGCGAAATCTGGCCACCGGAGGCTGCGCATGTAACGGGCAAAGACGGACTGAACCCCAAAGATAACATGCTTCGGTTCTCTCTTGCAGGCGTTCAGCTGAAATTCTCCGCCATTGAGGCCGCAAGTGGTGGGCTGACTATTCCCGCGTCGGGCACCGGCGGCAACTGGATCGTTAAGCTGCCGTCACGGGACTACCTAGGCGTCCCTGAAAACGAATTCTCAATGATGCGGCTGGCCAGCATGCTCGGCATAGACGTACCTCGCATTAACCTCGTCGACATAGAGAGTATCGCCAATCTTCCAGTTGACACTGATCGCTTTGGCACAAAGGCCTTCGTTATCGAACGATTTGACCGGCGCTCCAGCGGCGACCGGGCGCATATCGAAGACTTCGCGCAAGTCTTTGGCGTCTATAGCGAAGACAAGTATAAAAAGGCGAGCATGCGCAATATTGCGACTGTCATTGGCGCAGAAGGATCGGATGAGGATATCCGCGAATTCTTACGCCGCCTGACGTTCAACACGCTGATTGGCAACGGGGATATGCATCTTAAGAACTGGTCGCTAATCTACCCTGATCGACGCACGGCCGCCCTGTCGCCAGCCTATGATTTTGTATCAACAATTCCCTACATTACGGGTGATAGCTTTGCATTGAACTACAGCCGCGTGCGAGACTTTGCTGCCTTTGATGAAGATGAAATCTCCCATCTCGCCGCGAAAGCCGCTTTACCTAGAAAAATGGTTCTGGACGTGGCACGAGAAACCGCGAGCGATTTTGCATCGCTCTGGAAGCGTGAAAAAGATGCCCTACCGATGCTCGAAGACGTTAGGGCGGCCATTGATGCACTACTGCCAACCCTTCCTTTGATGAAAGAACATCTTTAGAACATCGCCACCCCTTGGAATGACCCCGAAACCTATTTCCCTAGGATGTTCCGGTATCTTTCAAAAAAGATATCCATGAGCTACGCCTTCGGAAGCGAAGAGAATAGCGTCGTTCGGGGGCCTTCGAAGAGAATGGAAATGTTGATACCCAGGGCTTCGGCGGTCGCTAGGGATGAGCCAAGATAGCTGGCGCCCTTTCCCCGCTGCAGTCCGCTGATAAAGCGTCTGTTGGTTACGATCATGGAGGTGAGATCATCTTGGGATAGCCAAGCGTCTTGCGCCGGGCGCGGACGTACTCGCCAAACTGACGGGCCAGACGTTGTTCTGCGGGCTTCAATTGCATGGTAGCCCCTCTTGATACAGTTCGGCAACTTTGCTGCCGTCAAATGCACATTGCTACCGCCTTGTATCTTTCATGAAGGCTCTGAGAGAATGCTACAAGTGTGTATCATTGATCAATGAGGCTCTACGCGCGCGACCTTCGAAAGGCGGTGCTTAGGAGCGGTCGAGAATTCGCCGGGAGCATTGTCCACATCAGTATAAGGGGGGCATTTTTGGACGCCGATCACCCCCCTACAGGGCCAAGCTTCCAAGTCTGTTCACAGATGAACTTCCCGTCTCCCAGTTGTGCTCCTGCACTCACATCAAGTCTTTGACCGCCTGTCGATCCTTTCTATAGTTTTCGCCCGATAGTGCGTAGTCGTTCGCCAACTTCCATTTTGCGCGATATGCCTCAGGCGTCAGTCCACGCACTTGGCTTAGGTGGCGCCGCAGAAGGCTCATCTTTCCCCCATTCAAGGCAAGCGGAAAGATGAAAGTCACCCTCTTGGTCCTATTCATCGACTTCGCTGCAATACGCGCCAAGACTGGCAGGCAAAAATACGACAAAAGTCGTTCCTTCTCCTGGACGGCTGGATACTGAAATCTCGCCCCCCATCCGCTCAACTTCGCGGCGAACGATGCTCATACCCAACCCTGTACCTCCGCCTTGACGTGCCGTTCTTGGATTGTGGGCTTCGAACTCCTCGAACAGCCTTCCGAGTTGCTCAGATTCAATACCACAACCCGTATCGCTAATGCGGAGGGTGACACCATCACGGCAGCGCTCTGGGGCGATCGCAGCATGCACTTCGCCCACGGAAGTAAACTTCACCGCGTTGGATAGAAGGCGCTGAATGACTTGAGTGAGCGATTGCGCATCAAAGAGTAAAAGCGGGTTATCTTTAAGGCTGCAGGTGAACGTAAGACCTATCCCTTTAGCCTTAGCGGCGCCTTGATGCTCTTCTACAATGCTACGAACGACTTCCGTTAGGTTAAAGGTTTCCGCGGCAATAGAAGAGCTGGCATCGTCTAAGTCAGCAATTCGCACGAGATCATCCGCAACTGCGCTCAGCCGAGAGACATTCCGCTCGATTACGCCAACAAGATTGCGCGCTTTCTCATCGGTAATAAGTGTACTTAGAAGGCGGGTTGCTCCCCCAATCGAACTCAGTGGGGTTCGCACTTCATGGTTGGCATGCGACAGAAAGCTTGCCCGGGTTGCCGCTGCTTGCTCGGCTAGGCGTTTGGCTTTTACGCGTCCGGTTTCAGCAGAGTTCAAGTGAAGCTGATCAGCTGCGATGGAAGCCAATCGGGTAAGGATTTCGACATCATTCTCATCCCAGTTCCTCGGTTGATGGTCTATACAGCATAAAGCACCAACTACGTTCCCTTGTTCATTGCGAAACGGAACCCCAAGATACCCGATGATCCCGAACTCTGCGACAGCTGGGTTATACTTAAGTTCGGGGTGTGTTCGAGCGTCTCGAACCAAAAGCGGCTTACCGCTGTCGCGCACATACTTGCAAAAAGAATGGCTTAGCGGTGTTGCGCGCGTTTGGAAAAGCTCTCCTGTCAAGCCAGAAGCTGATTTAAAAATCTGCTGGCCCCCGGCATCGTCGATAATCGTAAGAAGAGATACAGGCGCCTGCATGGTAAGGGATGCTATGTTCGTGAGCTTATCAAAGCGCGCGTCTCGCTCAGATAAAGACGCCCCCAGATCTATGGCTTCAGTTTCGCGGAAAGCGTGGGAAACATCATAATCTAAGGTCACAATTCCATCCTCTGGCTTACCGTTTGAGCAAAATCAAAGCTGCGGGGACAATCAATAGCAAACCCGCCTATCCACACTAAAAAGTAGCGAATATTGCAAGGTGTTGGTGTAACTTAGGTTTTCCGCGCTTTTGCCGTATTTTGCGCGATTCTCCCGGTTTTTTCGTCAAACAGCCTACGTGCCAACATTGCTCGCCTGGCGGAACGAACGGAGAGCATTGATGATCACCGAACTGAAGTCGATCCCGGACATCTGGAAAAGAATGCCGAGCGAGATGCACGCGCGACGCTTTCTGGAAAATCTCATATGGTCAACTGGCAGGCACTGTCCGCACTGCGGGTCGGTGGCCTCGTCGCCGCTACGAGGCAAGACATGCCGCCCTGGGCTTTACCAGTGTCGTGATTGCCGTCTCCAGTTCACGGTCACCACACTGACACCGATGCATAGCACCAAGCTCGACTTGCGTGTCTGAATTTCCGCGATGTTCTTGGTGCTGACATCGAGCAAGGGGATCTCTTCGGTCGTGATGGCGCGGCTACTTGGCGTCAACCAGAAGACCGCCTGGAAAATGGGGCATGCGATCCGAGAGATGATGTATTACCGCAATGGTGAGCTGCTGCCTCTGGAGGACATTGTCGAGGTCGATGAGGCCTATGTCGGAGGAGCACCGAAGTCTCTGTCAGGTACCTACAACAAAAGGGGAAAGGGCACAGCAAAGCCGATGATCTTCGTCGCGGCCTCTCGCGACGGACAGGCGCGCGCCAGGGTCGTTTCTGATTACAAACGGACCACGCTCGAGCCGGTTCTTCTGGAATGGGTCGATCCGGCGACGATCAGTCTAATGACCGATGGCAGCAAGAGCTACATCGGACTCGGAAAGACCATGGCCGACCATCAGTCTGTGATCCATAGCCGGAAAGAATACGCCAATCCAGAGACCGGCGCGCACGTGAACACGGCCGATGCCGTGATCTCCCAGGTGCAACGTGCCCTGGTCGGGGTCTACCACAATCTTGGAAGGCAGCACCTTCAGCGATACCTCGACGAGATTGTCTGGCGGTGGAACCACCGTGAGCCCGTTCGGGAAGTGGTCAAGCAATGGACCACGAGAGCCGGCGTTGCACGAGAGAAATCGACAACAATCTGGCGGCCGATCCCAGTGGTTGACCAGATGCGCGTCCTCCTACAGGGCGCGGTCGGCAAGCAAGTCCACCGCTCGAAGGAATACGGCCTATGCAGGCCGTTATGCTGACGCATTCCGTTCCGTGGGACATACAGAGCACGCATTGCTGCGATCCCAAAGAACGGAATGCGTCATCGCGTGCGGGGCACCAAGTCTACTTCCTTCTTGCCCCAAGATAACGACTAATATAGTATCCATAATAGCAAAAAATCCTAATAAAGGATATCATAATGACCCTTAAGCTTAATCTCGACACGCCGTCCGAGATGCAGGATAGGGTTCGCGCGGCTGCTCGTGACCGCCGGCTCGCACTTGGGCTAACTCAGAGCGACCTGGCCACGCGGTCCGGAGTTCCTCTGGCGACCCTAAAAGTCTTCGAGCAGAAGGGGAAGATCAGCCTCACTGGCCTGCTCGCCATCGCCGACGCGCTCGACGCCATCGCTGGCTTCGGCACCCTGTTCCCGGCTGTCGAGGCGACCCGTCTCGATGATCTCGACAAGCCAACGACGCGACAGCGCGCTCGCAACTGCAGGAGTTCGTAACCATGGCCCGCCGTCTTCGCGTCGATATCGCCTTCGACTCGGACGATGTCCGCCCCGTGGGACAGATCGCTTGGGATTCCGCCCGCCGCTCCGCTGCGGTCGAATGGGACCCCTCTTTCGTCGCAGCCCCGCTCCCAATCTCGCCCTACCACATCAAGACGCTGGCCGGGCTCTATCGCACCGGCAATACGGCCGCCTTCGAAGGCCTGCCTGGAGTCTTCGGCGACTCGCTCCCTGACGGCTGGGGACGGTTGCTCATCGACCGCGAACTCGAGCGCCGCGGCAGCGGTCGCACCGCCATCACTCCGGTTGACCGTCTGGCGATCGTCGGCACCCACGGCATGGGCGCCCTCATCTATCGTCCAGAAGAGCAAGTGGTCGGCCCGAACAGCGTCGACCTCGAGTGGTTCGCCGATCTCGCGACCAGCATGGCCGAAGACGCTTCCGTGGAGGACCTCCGCAAGGCCCGCGCGGCGGCCGGTGGCTCTGCCGGCGCCCGACCGAAACTCGTGGCCCTGCTCGATGTGGAGACCGGCCGCGTGCGCGACCATCGGCGAACCCCGGAGCGCGGCGAACGGCAGGTGCTGATCAAGCACCGGGCGACAACCGACAGCCCGACCGCGATCGAAGAGGAAGAGGCCTACGCGAGGATGGCGCGGGCGGCCGGTATCGCCATGCCCTGGACGATGGTGCTGCGCTCTGGGCGCGGCGATGCTTTCTTTGCCGTTGAGCGCTTTGACCGCAGAGGCGCCGGACGGGTGCATATGCATACCGCCGCTGGCATGCTCGACGTCGACTTCCGGCAGCCGTCCACCGATTACGAGAACCTGCATAAGCTGGTGCGTTGGACCACCCGGCATGCTGGAGATCAGGACGAAATGTTCCGCAGGATGGCCTTCAACGTCCTCGCCCACAATCGGGATGATCACCTGAAGAACCACGCCTTCCTGATGGACGCTGGGGGCGGTTGGCGCTTGTCGCCGGCCTACGACGTCAGCTTCTCCGACGGGCCCGGCGGCGAGCACCATCTCGCCATCGCCGGAGAGGGGCGCCGACCCGGCAGGAAGCATGTAGAGGCAGTCGGGCAGGCGCTCGGGATGAAACCTGCAGCGATCGCCGCGCTCATTGATCCGGTTCGCGCCGCCATCGCCGACTGGCCGCGACACGCAGACGCCGCCGGAGTTCCGTCGCGGCGCACCAAGCAGATCGCCGGCTACTTCGCCACGTAAGGCCGGGTTGCGAGACACCAGTGTTACCCCCCCTCCGCACATGCAGGTGCCGACCAGGCGTCTCCGTCGCACGAGACCTGTGGCAAATGCTTTGAGTCCTACACTCCCCGTGCCCGTATCACCGTTGTCAGGTCGGCGCCATTGCGCTGCTGGACTGGAATCGTCATCCGAGAAGCTTTGCTCGGATGGACCCGGTTCTGGGCTGCCTGAAAAGCAAACCCCCAACTCACCTTGGGACGCCTGTCATGGACGGCGTGCCCCGCTGAACGGAATGCGTCATTGTGATACTGCCGCTTTCTTTGGTGGATAAGCGGGATAGCAAAAAACCGCTTCACACCAAGAAAGCGCAAGAGGCTACCCGAGATATGCAGATATATAATTGATTCTATTTAATAAATTTCGCTACTGTACAATTCTAAGCACCTAAAGGAAATACGGAGGCCGAAATATGTCAACAAACAGGCGCCGACTTCTTCCCCTTTAACACCATTTGAAATGTCTTGCCGGAAGGGTGAGCCAGTAGTCCGTCTGTTCAACCATAGCCAAAGCCACAATTCCACGATTTCACAGCCCAAGCCTTCGCCAAGAGCCGCCTGACTGCTAGATCGTCTATCGAGCGTCCTCATGGATGCCCGCGCAGGCCCCACGCATCAGTTTTTATCGGCCTCTGACATGAACCATTGGACCCTGAGGCCCCAAGTCAAAATCCGCCCCTAAAGGACTTTGATCAATAGGGCGCGCTCATGGCCTTTGCCAAAGGCTTACGGCTACTCTGGCAGATCACATCTTTTAGTGCCGCGGAAAGAATGAATATCACCCCTACGGCCTCACAGAACTCTTCGATATGGTACAAGGCTGTATAAGGTTTATAGTGCCCATAGCCTGAGAGGACTGCCCCAGTCATCATCTCCAAGACCAGCGCTCCCCCGAAGAAAAACACGATCCCAAGAATAAAGTCTCGCCGAACTGGTGCGTCTGCGCTTCGGATGGCTAAGCCAAACACCCCAATCAATAGCGCGCCCACGATCATCCCGGGGATGACCCATGCGAAATGCAAAAAGCCGTCACCGCCCCCCATGTTATGGCCGAGCCCCTCTAACCGTTCGTGAATACCGACCATATCGTCCAAAGAGAGCAGCAGTACCCCGACTGCCGTGACAAACCACGCGCGATACTGAACGCCGTTCTGCTTGCGGGCGAGAGCTGCAAGGTAAAGAGCCCCTGCAGCCAGCACCATGTAGGTAACATTCATCCAAGTCCAAATGTTACCTTCCCCAGCAACATCGAACATATAGATGTCTTGCCGGCTGATCTTCAGCCAACGAACGGCGACCACGAAGCTCACAAACGCCCAGAAGTAGGCAAACCAACGCAGACGTTTGCTAAACTTATCGACGTCTTGCTCCGTAAGATGGATGTTACCTACTGTGAGGCTCGCTGTTCCCATGTTTGTACCAATCGATTTCTAAATTCAAATGGACTTAACGCGTCGCTCAGTGGCGTCGAGCGCTTCCCAATGCAAAGTGGTGATTTTGTATGACGCGCACCCCTTAGGGATACCCTAAGTCGGGTTTGAGCTAGCTGAGGCTTTGCTCGTCTGCCGCCTATGCCCTGCCTCGCTGTACTGCAAGCCTTACCCCAAGACCATGTTTACAGGTCATCGGCGCCGCGAGAACGACCCCATCTAACCCGCCTCCGTGAAACCCTTCACCGTTATCTAAAGTCTGACCCAAATCGGAAGGCGCGGACATATATGAAAAGCCGTTTCCGGAGGGCTGATCATTGAGATGCTTGCCACGTCGACGCGACTTTACTGGCACGCAGCCCTAGAGGGCATTGTCATATTCAGCCCACGCTTCAAGACCGCCGATTTACTGGCATCATTCTTGATGGACTTGAGCCAAGCCTCGCATCCCTCAGTAACATCTCGGCAAAAGCGGTCCGCGTGGAGCTGAAGCGCCCGGTTCTTATGCATGCAGTGCTCTTCCGCGACTTGGGTAAACTGAAACCGATCAAGAGCATCTGTTACATACCGGCGCCGACCTGCCTCCGGGTCCTGCTCCTGATAGAGCATCGCGCACCTCAAGGCATAGCAGTCGAACCCGGAGAACAGCGCCTGTTGCCCAGACAGAAGACGCGTTCGATACTTAACGCCCACCCATTTATCGAACCACTGTGCGTATCTTTGCGGCGCAGCGCTTTCGGGGCTGTCCACGGCACCGGCCATCTCCGGCAGGGTCAGCGCAAGGCACAGCGCCGCAGGCCAGTTTTTTGCTTTGAGGCACTGCTCAAGAGAAGCGACAAAGACCTGCACCTCAATCTCCTACCTTGGATGCTCCAACCCGCACCGGGGGCATTCCAACGTCGCTTCCGTCCAGCTCTCCCCGTCCGCTTGGTAATATCCATGACCCGTGAGCCAGCAAATCGGTCGGAGCAACCAAGACTTCGCCCCCCGCCTGCGGTCCGGCTCCTTCCAGGTAATCCTCGCCATTCCCGTTTCCCCTGATCTAAACAAGCCATTCGTGCAGTATAGGCAGCCTTTTCCTAGCCCGTGTCAAAAACCACGGCAGAAAGCAGCGCCAACACCCCAACGGTTGCCCGCCAAACGGTTACTCTTTACGCGCCGTTATCCAATTTCGATCTCCGCCCTCTCTGCAAGAGCCCGGATCACCAAGGCCGCATCTGACATGATGCTCCCTGCAAGGCGAGGACTGCAAGAGATAACGCCGACCTTCATATCCTCCAAAGACCCAAGCACCTCGGTCAGCGCTTCAGGATCAAGCGGCGCGCCTCCGTGGCTTAGGGTGTTACTCTTTGGCACGTTATTACTCTTTCTGCCGCCAGTAGGTCAGTCGATATGCCCGTCGCCATCGCAGACCACGCAAAGCCATTGCGCCTTTTGGCGATAGACGACAACTCTCTGCCAGTGCTTCGGCAGACCTTCCACCGACAGGGCCATAGGGAGAGACGCAGATCTTCAGGTCGCAAAAGTATTTTCCGAAGCGGTTATCCTCGCACACTCAGAGAGGCGAAAATTCCATTGAATGTTCAAAGGATAAACTCATATAGAGAAGCAGTCTGTTGGCCGATCGCGCAACGCCCAAAAGCCTTAGGAGCCATGCCCTATGAAACTTTTCATCGTGATATCAGCCCTGCTTCTCTCCGCTTGCGCTTCTTACGAAAAAGGCGAACTCCCGTTGATACGCGACCCCCAGACAGGCGAGATGCGGCCTTGCGGCCACATTGGGGTCTTAGGAGACTGCAAGCACTACATGTGAGGACGGCTTCTTGCCAAGGTGCCCGATCGGACGCCCTTCGAACTGACCCTCTCCTGTGCAAACAACGATGTTTCCATCATTCGACGCGCGCACGAACGCGCCCTGAACTTGAATGTAATCACTAACTAAGATGGTTCGGATCATAAGGCTCCCCCGCGGCAAGTTTATGCCCCTTTCTATGGCGGCTCTGAATTACAGTAAACCGCAGAAAAGCCGCTGTAGCAAAAGCGTAATGCGTCCCCGCTTCACCTCCGGCACCGCACATCCCAAAGCATCGGAAGAACCTCAACACGGCCCGCGCGACCTGCCACGTTTCTTTACGTCTCAGGCCTGGTCCGAATGGTTCATCAATGAGGACAGAGCCGTGATGACTTGTGCGTGTACGAAGGGCTTTGGGATCATGGTGCTTTCAGGGACACCCTTAGCGCTCCATTCATGAGAGCTGTCACCGCTCATATAGACGACCGGAATTTCAGATTGATGCGCTCGGATGTGGTTTGCGAGACCCCATCCGTTCGGCCCCTTGCCAAGATTTATATCGGTGACAACCGCGTCTATGCCCGAGGGGTCCGCATCAAAAGCCTCCATAGCTTTGGCACCGTCAATTGCTGGGACCACGTCAAACCCTTCGTCAACAAGGGCCGCTTCGATGTCCAAGAGAATAAGCGCCTCATCTTCGACCAGTAATACGACTTTGGCGTTCATTCTCGATCCTACTTAACTGCCAAACTTCAACCATGCAAAAGCTGTTCAGTTCCGGTCCAAACACCTAAATTCCGGATGTTGCAGACGCAACGCAGCCCCTTCTGTGCGCCGCATGCGCATCGCGGTCCCAGCGGGGCAGACAGGGGACGCATAAATTCACGGTCTTTGGGCCACACCAGACCCACGCCAGCGTTGCATGCGGGCCTTTTCTCCTCCCCCGGCATAGGCTCGTGCGATGACCCGCTATACCTAGAGACGCTGGCTCATAGACTTCCGGTAAAATACCTCTAAGTGCAGACCGTTGCCGGAGCGCTATGTCTTTCCGTCCAGCAACTGCAGGGGAAGTCTTCATGGTGACCAGGACGATTACCGGCTCCGTGCGCGCCGCGACCATATTCATCGCCGCGACCTTTTTTATCTATTCAAGCATCCTGGCGGTGCTTGTCTATCAAGAGTTCAACTCGGCGGAAGATCGGGCCGAGAGCTCGGTGGCCGCCGCCGCAAAGGCTGTCCAGATCAACACCGGCTGGATCGTCGAAGTGGCCCAACAGGCACTGCGCCGGATGGATTTTGCATTGGGTGCCGATGTTCGGGCCAACCAGGCTGCAACCTTAGCGACCATCGAGGATGCGTTAGAAGGACTGCCCGACAGCGCCAAAGCCTATATCGTGACCGCCGAGGGGCAAACCCTTTACACTACTGACCCCGATGCGCCCAATATAGATATTCGCGACAGAGAGTATTTTACGGCCCCCGCCGGAGGGCAGCAGTTCTTTACCTCTTCACTTCTTACCAGCCGCATCGACGGCAGCCCAATATTCACATTCAGTCAACGCCTTGAGCGGGAGGGCGTGTTTGTAGGTGTCGCGATCATTTCCTTTGATGCGGCCTTGCTGGAAGATCTGCTGACATCTCTCGGCCTTGGGCAAAGCGCTGCTCTGGCGATCTTGCGTACAGATGGCATGTTGGTGGCCCGTTTCCCCCCGGTCGATGGCCCCGTGGACCTGAGGCAACACACAATCTTCAAAGATCACTTGCCCAACGCGGATGCGGGGACCTATATCGACACGTCCCCCATAGACGGAGAGAAAAGGTTTGTAGGCTATCAAACCCTCCCAAACAGGGGGCTCATCGCCATCGCGTCAAATGGCTATGAAGAAGCCATGGCGCGTTTCTGGCGGCGTATTCAGGTGTTTTTGGCGATTGTCATCCCCACCCTTCTGGCCCTCGCGGCATGTGCCATCTGGATCATCCGGCTTTTGAGGCGGGAAGCACAAAAAAACGAGGCCCTCGAGGAAGCGCTTGAACGAAATGCAATGCTGTTTCGGGAAATCCACCATCGGGTCAAAAACAACATGCAGGCGATGCAAGCACTGGTCGCCATGCACAAACTTCCCAAAGCCGTGGAGACCAACTTCAAGCTGCGCCTCTCTGCCATGTCCACCGTCCACGAGCATATGTACAACCACGACAAATATGCCACCCTAGATGCGCCGGCCTTCATCACTTCAGTGACGCAAAACATCTTCAAGGCTCATGGCGCTTCAGATCACCTAAGCCTCGATATAGATCAGGTTTCGATTGACCATGAGCAAGCCACCTCACTGGCGATGCTGATCAACGAAGTCGTCACCAACTCCCTAAAACACGCGAAATCAGAAGAAGGCACCGCAGAGATCCGCGTGAGCCTTAAGCTCCTTACCAACGAGCAAGCCAACCTCATCATAGCCGACAACGGACCGGGGTTTGACCCCAGGACACGTCCCATCAACATGGGGACCAAAATCATCCGAGGCATGGCCCTGCAATTGCACGGCACCTACAGCTATGCGTTCGACGAGGGAACGATCTTTTCTCTCGAATTCCCCGTGGCGTGACCGCTCCTAAGATCGAAGGGGGCATCGGCGCCGGAGCAGCACTTTGGACAAGATAAGCGCTTTAGCTTTGATCATTTTTAATGGGCGTCGCTCGCGCCCTCCTTTTGCAACATGTCGTCGCGCAGTGGCACGGTTTGCCGTTCGATCATTCGATGCACTTCGGGCGGTGTCTCTCCGCGATGTAGCCGTCTGAGCTGATCCGATAGCTCTGCATCTGCATTGGTCCGCCGCTCATTGTGACGGACGTATTCGGCCCAGGTTGGCACATGATAGCTTTCACTCCAGTGCTCTGGCCGGTGCAGATCGCGCAACAGCGCCCATTGCTGCGCACCGTCGCGGATGCGCACCCGACGCCGGAGACTCATCGCGGCTAGAAACTCCGGCACATCGGACTGCGCGATCTCATAATCAACCATGACCATCACTGGTCCGCTGCGATAGCTAAGATCAAACCGCGTGTCGGGCTCTTTGAAGCGGTTTAGGGGATCAAGATTGAGCCCGCTGAACTCAGGCAGCGGCAGCGGCAAGCCGATCAACGCGCCGATTAAAAGCATTACGCTGGCCCCGACGAGAGCGACTTCCGGGCCGCCCCGGTCAGCGACGATCCCCCAGATCAGACTGCCAGCGGCCATGCCCCCGAAGGTGCCGGTCTGATAAAGGGCGATTACCCGGCCCACGACCCAACGCGGCGTCGAAAGTTGGATCGTCACGTTGAACATCGACAGTGAAAGCACCCAGCACGCACCGGCCAGCATCAAAGCGCCGCCCGACAGAGCAGGATGCGTACTCACTGCCAGCACGACACAGCTCAGTGCGAACCCAACAAAACCGCCACGCGCGATGATCTCATTCCGAAATCGCGCCCGCAGAGCCGCATTCGTCAAGGCGCCGAAGACGGCGCCCATGCCAAAACAGCCTAGCATAATGCCATAGACAAAAGCTGTCGCCTGAAGCGTCTCGCGCACCACGACCGGCAGCAGGGCCAACAATGCTATGGCCGAAAGGCCGAACCAGAAACCGCGCAGGATGACACGCATCAAATTGGGCGACATGGCAACATAGCGCAGCCCCGCAGAAAAGGCGCTGCCCATCGGTTCACGTGGTAAATGCGTGTCGCGCAGGGGCGCTTTCCAGCGCAGCAAAGCCAGAATGATCGCCACATAGCTTAGCGCATTGACAGCAAAGGCAGCCGCGGCTCCCGCGATCGCGACAATCGCCCCGCCTGCCGCAGGCCCGATGCTGCGCATCAGGTTGAACCCCATCGAGTTCAGCGATACCGCCGAGGGCAGCTCTTCCCGGCTAACAATGTCACCCATGGTCGCCTGCCAAGATGGGTTGTGCAGCGCGGTGCCACAACCAATAGAGAATGTGAACGCTAAGAGCAGCCACGGCGTAAGCCAGCCCTCAAAGGCCATAAAGGTCAGTAGAATTGAGACCCCGAACATAAAACTCTGCGCGATCAACATGACCCGGCGGCGGTCAAAGTTATCGGCAAAGACCCCCGCCAGCAGCGAAAAAATCATGATCGGAAGCGCGACAGAGCCCTGTACCAACGCCACCATGTTCTGCGACTCTGACAGCGACGTCATAAGCCAGGCCGCGCCCACCGCTTGCACCAGCCCGCCGAAGTTCGACGCCAGCGCGGCGATCCAAAGAGAACGGAAAGTCTGGTTGCGAAAGAGGATTAGGGGCGAAATGCGGTCGGGCAAAACTAGGGGCCTCGTATAGCTGTCCCTATTCGATATGTGGTTTGTCCCCTAACTGTCGATACCGCCCCGTATTATCTTGCAATTGGGACTTGCGCAGCGCCCCCCGCAGCAAAGACCCGTCCCGACAGTAAGCTTCAAAACCCGTCAGAGGCATGCCAACGGTGCGCATCGCGCAGCATTTGCGGCATAGTGGAGCGTGATGGGGTCCAGCCCAATTGCGTTCTGGCTTTATCGGACCCGCAGACCAGCTTCACCGCATCCCCCGCACGACGCGGGCCTTCTTCGATCGGCACAGGGCCATTGGTGACAGCGGCGGCAGCTGCCACAACTTCGCGCACCGAAAAACCATCGCCCGTGCCAAGACAAAAGACTTCTGAAGATTTCCCCTCCTCCAGCCATTTCAGGCCCGCCACATGGGCATCGACCAGATCGCTAACATGCACATAGTCGCGGATGCAGGTGCCGTCCGCAGTGTCATAATCAGTGCCAAAGATGGTGAGCGCTCCGCGTGCCCCAGCGACAGCTTGTAGGATCAGCGGCACCAAATGTGTCTCTGGGTCATGTGCCTCGCCCACCTCGGCATCAGGGTCGGCCCCTGCCACATTGAAGTAGCGGAAAATTACATAGGTCAGCCCCTTGGGTGAAAAATCCCGCAGCATCTGTTCGATCGCCAGCTTCGAGCCGCCATAGGCATTGATCGGATGCTGCTCGGTTTCTTCATTCAACACCACCCCATCTTGATCGCCATAGGTGGCACAGGTGGAAGAAAAGATGAACTTGTCGATCCCTGCCGCCTGCGTCGCCTCGATTAGGTTCAGCCCACCCAACACGTTTTCACGCCAGTAGCGCCCCGGTTCTTGCATGGACTCGCCCACTTGGCTCAGGGCTGCAAAATGCATCACCGCAATGGGGGCATGTTCCGCCAGTACGGCATCGATCGCCGCACGGTTCAATAGATCACCCTCAACAAGTGGGCCGAATTTGACCGCCGCCCGGTGTCCAGTGCTTAAGTTGTCAAATGCAACCGGCGTATATCCCGCCTGTGCCAGCGCCTTACATGCGTGGGCACCAATATAACCCGCCCCGCCAGTCACCAGTACTTTTGCCATGGGTCACCCTCTCGTTTGAGGTCATTTGTTACACATCATTCACGCCGCGCAAGGCTTGGCCCGGCGGGCTGATTTCACGCAAAAACGTATGACTTCGATGGACGTTTTTGCGCGACCTAAGATGACGTTGGTCCATATCATTAGGGGCATCAATGCCCAAACTACAGCGTTTCGCTCACCACCCCGGCCCGCTTCAAACTCTCTATTTCCTCCGCAACCACCGCAGCAAAGGCCTGGCCGACCGTGCTTAAAGGACGCCCATGAGGAACGAATTGGGCAATGTCCCATGTGATTGATGGGATCAGCCGGTGGACCGAGACCCGTTCTAGATCAAGGAGTTGATGCGCCACGGGATCAATGATCGCGATACCTTCTCCGCGCTCTACAAGCCGGACAATGCCGTGAATGGTCCGAAGCTCCGCGGCGATCGTGCGGTTGACCTGAATGGTCTCCATCATCAGATCGATTCGCCGCCGCAGCGGGCTGCCCTGGGACAGGTCGATGAACATCTCCTTGCGCAGCCGCGGCAAGGGAATTTCTTCTATATTCTCCAGCGGGTGCCCTTTCGGCAGAATGCAGGTCGCCTCGCAATGGGCCAGGGACAGGGTTTCCCCACCGAAAGCCTCGGCGTTGAGCGTGATGCCGAAGGCCAGATCGCAGCGGTTCTCGCTAATCATTTGAAGCATTTCCGCCATGCCGACATCGGCGATTTGCACCGTGGCTTGTGGATGCTCCTTGCGAAACTGGGCAAGCGCATCCAGCAGGAAGGTGTCACAAAAGACCGGTTGCGCCGCGATCACAAGGTGCCCAACCTGACCGCTGGCAATCGCCTTGGCTTCCTGCTCCAGATTGCGCAGTCCTGCGAGATAATGAACCACGCTCTGATGAAAACTGAAGGCTTCGACTGTCGGCGTGAGGCGGTTTCGCTTGCGCTGGAAGAGTTCGAACCCCGCTTTCTCCTCCAAGGAGGACAGCAAACGGCTGACCATCGGCTGGCTCAACTCCAAATGCTCAGCCGCGAGCTTCATGCCGCCCAACCGCATATAGGCGTCGAAAGCCTGTAATTCTCGTGCTTTGAACATACTGCCTCCCTCAGTATGCAATTTATGCAACAATATCGCGTCTCTTGTCAAATTCAGCATACTGTGGATGGTGGCCGCCATCCAACAGCTCCGGGATGCCGGATAACATCTGAGGTACTCATGAAAAACATAATCGGAACGATTGCACTTTCGCTCATGGCAGTCGGTGGACCGGCGCTCGCCCAATCTTACCCTGAAAAATCCGTGACGCTGGTGGTCCCCTATGGCCCGGGCGGCGCCTCGGACCTGGCGGGCCGGGCCTTGGCGGAAACGGCGCAGCCCTTTCTGGAACAGCCGGTCACAGTTATGAACAAGCCGGGCGCAGGCGGTATGAACGGCGCGCGCTTCGTTTCCGACGCCGATGCGGACGGCTATACGCTGCTGCTCGCGCGGGTTGGCATGGCACTGTCGCCTGCCGTGACACCGGGCGCCGCAGTACCGTGGGACGCCTATACATTCGTCAGCGCGCTCGAAGCGACGCCGATGATCTTGGCCGTGCGCGGCGACGCGCCCTACGGCAGCGTTGACGAGTTGATCGCGGCGGTCAAAGACAGCAAGGGCGCGATGACCTATGCGGCTTCAGGCGCCACTGCGATTGACGGCTTCACCACGCAGGCCCTGCTGGCCGACAACGATCTTGACCCGCTGACCGCGGCAACACTGGTGCCCTACAAAGGCGGCGGTGCCCTTGCGACAGCCCTGCTGGGCGGTCATGTCGATTTCGTCGCGATGGCGGCGGCATCCTTGATGCCCCATATCGAAAGCGGCGACATGAAAGCTCTGATGGTCTTTGCCCCGAAACGTATGGACAGCCTGCCCGAGGTCGCGACAGCGAGCGAGCTGGGTTATGAAAAAGCAGGCCAGATCACCGGTTGGAGCGCGCTTTACGCCCCCAAAGACCTGCCAGAAGACGTGATCGCCAAATGGCAGGACGTTTTGGGCCAAGTTGCGACCGACGAGAAATGGCTCGAACTGGCCGACCGTCGCGGCTCGATCTCCACCATCGGCACGGTGGACATGCCCGACTACGCGAAAAGCCAGTACGAGCTGTTCAACGGCCTGGCCAAAGACTTCGGCTATCTGCCCCAGTAAGCCCTTGCAGGCGGGCGCAGCATCGCCCGCCTGCCCCTATCCCAGCCGGCCCTTACGGCCTGCTCGATCTCAATAGAGGTCCCTTTTTCTCATGAGGTTTTCCATGACGAAGCCCGTTTTGCGGGGGGTGCTGGTCGTCGCGTTTTTTGCACTCTGCGCCTTCTATCTTATCCCTGTCTATGTGCCTCGCCCGGCGTTCATTCCCGGCTTCGCCCCACCGCCTGACATGTGGCCACGCACCGTGTCTCTGATCGGCATCTTGCTTGGCCTGCTTGTACTGATCCTCGCGTTCCGCGGCGGTGCACCGGCAGAGGAAGCGATCAAAACCGACAAAAGCTCGACCAAGCGGATGGTGCTTCGTTTTGCGGGTATGGTGATCGCTTTCGGGGTGTTTCTGGCAGCGCTTCCTTTCGTCGGGTTTCTGATCGCGGTCATCCTGCTGACCCTCACCATGGTGCTGATGACCGGCGAGCGAAATTACCGGGCTTGGATCGCACTGCTGTCCGTCGGCGCGCCTATACTGCTGCTTTTGTTCTTTAATTTCGCCTTGGGCACCCAATTCCCAAAGGGCGCGTTGCTCAAGACACTCGGCTTCTGATCGGAGACACTGATGCTAAACGACGTTCTCTCTGCACTCTCGGCAGTTGCCACTTTGCAGAACTTTCTGATCATGACCGCTGGTATCTGGGGCGGCGTGATCGTCGGGGCCATTCCCGGCATGACGGGTACTATGGCAGTGACATTGGCGCTGCCCTTCACATTCTACATGGCGCCGGTGCCGTCGATCCTCTTGCTCGTGGCCCTTTACAAAGGGTCGACCTACGGCGGCTCGGTGTCTGCTATCCTCATCAAAACCCCCGGCACCGCCTCGGCGGCCTGCACGGCCCTGGATGGCTACCCTCTTGCCCAACAAGGCAAAGGCGGCAAAGCGCTCAACATGGCGCTTTATTCATCGGTGATCGGCGACTTTCTATCGAATATCTCCCTGATTTTCTTTGCTGCCCCGCTTGCACTGCTGGCACTTCATATTGGTCCGCCTGAGTTCTTCATGCTGATGGTCTTTGCGCTGACAACCGTCGCGGGAGTGTCCGGCAACTCACTCCTGTTGGGCATGGTTTCTGCAGCCCTGGGCTTGCTGTTGGCGACAGTGGGCGAGGACCTCTATGGCTCGTTCCGCTTTGCCTTTGTGCCGGATATGCAAGCCGGTCTGTCGATTGCCCCAGTCCTGATCGGCCTCTTTGCGCTGCCCGAACTGATCAAACTGGTGGTGCTACGTGCCGCGAACAAAGATGAAGCGGCCCCCTTGGGTGCCCAGCATGTGACCCGCGAAGAGTTCATGGGATCGCTGCGCAGCATCCTCAAAGGCTCCGTCATCGGTTCTATCCTCGGCGCGATCCCCGGCATCGGGCCCTCTTCCGCCGCCTTCTTCTCCTATGGCGAAGCGCAGCGCAGTTCTAAGAACGGTGCGAATTTCGGCAAGGGCGAGCTTGAGGGCATCGCGGCCTCGGAATCCGCCAACAACGGGGCCTGCGGTGCCACCATGATCCCGCTGCTTGCCTTGGGTGTGCCTGGCGATGTGATCACAGGCGTGATGCTGGGTGCCTTCATGATCCAAGGTCTGACCCCCGGCCCGCTGCTGTTTCAGACGAACATGCATGAGATTTACATGCTCTTCATCGGCATGCTGGTCTCTTCGGTGCTTTTGTTCTTCGCAGGCAAGGTCACCATGCGGATGTTCACCAAAGTGGCGCTCATCCCTCAGACCCTGCTGACCCCCTTGGTGCTGTTGCTCTGTATCTTCGGGATCTACTCCATCGCCTCCAGCACCTTCGACGTGGCCGTTCTGCTTGTGATGGGGCTGGTGGGCTTTGGGATGTTCTTGCTGAACATTCCCGCGGCCCCCTTCCTGATTGCCTTCATCCTTGGCCCGATGATCGAAGAAAACCTGCGCCGCGCGCTGGCAATTTCGCGGGGCGATCCTGCGGTGCTGCTGTCGTCGCCCATTACATGGGCCTTCGCGGTGCTGATCATTCTTGTGCTCGGCCTGACAGTCCGCCGCGAGTTCCTAAAATCCAAAGAAAGACGCGTTCAGCAATGATTAACCTCAGCGAAACTCCCCTTTCGTTTGACGACCCAACCGGTGATGCCACCAAACATCTGGCGCGGCTGATCTCGTTCGATACGGTCTCCTGCAACTCCAACCGCGCCCTCATCGACCATATGGCCGAGTACTTTCGCGATCTGGGCGGGCGGATCACGATCTTGCCTGATGAGACGGGAGCCAAGGCCAACCTGATCGCCGCCTTCGGCCCCGAGGACAAAGCGGGGATCGTCTGGTCCGGGCATACGGATGTCGTTCCCGCCGATGAGCCGGAATGGGAAACAGACCCTTTTCAGGCCGAGATCAAGGACGGCAAGCTTTTTGGTCGCGGCGCTTGCGACATGAAGGGCTTTGCAGCCTGCGTCATGGCGGTGGCCCCGCAACTGGCGCAGGCGACACTGACACGTCCGGTTTACCTTTGCTTTTCCTATGACGAAGAGGTCGGTTGTCTGGGCGCCCCTGCGATTGCGGAGCACCTAGCACAGCTCTCCGTGCCGCCTGAGTTTGCAATCATCGGCGAACCGTCGATGATGAAGTTGATCACTGGGCAGAAAGGCAAGATTGCCATGCGCGCCCATGCCACGGGCACCGCGGGCCATTCGTCTTTCGCGCCCGAGCATGTCAACGCGATCGAGTTTGCCTCCAAGGCGGTGGCGCGGATTTCCGAGCGCGGCAAGCGCTATGAGCAAGAAGGCCCCTTTGATCACGACTTCACCGTGCCGCATGCGACTATGCTGGTAACGATGATGCAGGGCGGTGTCGCAACGAACGTAACGCCGGACAATTGCACGCTGACGTTCGAGCTGCGCTCGATCAGCGGCATGGCGCCTGAGCAAGATATGAAACTGCTGTTGGATGAAATCACCCGTGAGATCACCGCACCCATGGCAGAGAAAATCCCTGGCACCGGTATTCGCTTTGAGACGATCTTTTCTTATCCCGCCATGGGTGACGCGCGCGAAACCGACGGTTTTAAACGCTATGCCACCCTTCTGCCCGCCTGGGGCGGCAAGGTCTCATATGGCTCCGAAGGCGGGGTGTTCGAACAGATCGGCGGGATCCCTTCGGTGATCGTGGGGCCTGGATCAATTGAGCAGGCCCATAAGCCCAATGAGTTTGTTGATCTCGACCAGCTTGAAGAATGCGTTCAGTTTCTGAGCGGCATCATCGATTTCCTCGCGCCGCAATAGACGCGCTTGGCGGCTGTGAATTTGCTACCCTGCATGCCGCAACCATCACGCGGCATGCAGCGTCCCCTTTTGGCAATAATAGCGCGCTCATTCCGCCTGCGATAGCAAAAGCACTTCGAACGTCACGCAGACCCGATTTACCCGCGCCGCCATCTCTCCCCTTACCAGCGGACCCTCAAGGCCCACGGAAATCGCGCAGCGCCCATTCTCGCCCAGCAAAAGCACCTCTGTCGCAATATCGTCCAGCGCTGGCTGCCCTTCTAATTGCGTACCGACGAAGCTCCCCAGACCTTTCACCGCGCTGACAGGCAAGCCAGAGACCGCTGCGCATTTCGCTATGCCCTCTTCGATCACCTCGTTGGGCCGGATCGTACCAAGAGTGGCATTCGGTCTGTCCACCGGGCCCGTAGAGATCGGTCGAAACAAGGTAAACTCCGTCTCCACATCCGGCGCGGTTTCGAGCATGGCCCCTTCGAGCAACCAAACATCGACAGTATGATCCGCAGATAGGATCGTCTTCTCCGCCAAAAGATGCCCCGCGTGACAAGCCCCGTCCTCCGCACGCCACATCCCGTGAATATGCGCGAATGCCGCGCCATCCCGCCGTCCCAGATGCGCACCGGCCTGTTCGATCACGGCATTTCGCAACACCGTCTCTTCGCTGTACCACGCCACATGGCGATCATCCGGAGAGGGCGCGGGGCGCACGAAGATGAGCTTTTCGACAGGCAAATCGGTCAGATCAAACCACGCACCCGCGCCATCAGCCACGTCTGTCATCGCCTGTAAAAGCGTCGCACCCTCGGCCAAGGTCACCCGGCGGTGCGTCGCTCGACAGGGCAGCGCGCTCACACGCGCCGCCGCAGCCGGCCCGGGGTGTTGCGCCAAAGGTGCCTCAGACACCCGCAAGTTCTCCACGCTCAGTCAGTTCGGCGCGGATCAACTTCTTGGTGATCTTTCCATAGCCCGATTTCGGCATCTCCTCCCAAAAGACGACGGTTTTCGGCATCTTGTAGCGCGGCACCTTGTCTTGCAGCCAATTGAGCAACGCGTCAGTCTCAGGCGCCGCACCTTTGGCGACGCAGACGGCGATCCCGACCTCGCCCCATGTCGGATCCGGCACTCCCAGCACGGCGCATTCGCTGATCGCCGGGTGCTGCAGGATCTTCTCCTCAATCTCGCGCGGATAGATGTTGGACCCGCCCGAAATATACATGTCGGACGCCCGATCGGTCAGGTAGAGGAACCCTTCGGCATCCATATGCCCGAGATCGCCGGTCAGGAACCAACCGTCGCGGAACGCTTTGGCGTTGGCTTCGGGGTTGTTGTAATAACCGGCAAAGACAGCCGGACCGATTACGGCAACCTCTCCCGTCTCACCGGGCGCGACCTCTTTACCCTCGGCGTCTTGAACCTGAACTTGCATCCCCGTTCGGGAAAAACCGCAGGTGCCGATCCGCATCACGGCATCATCTGCCGAGTGCTGCGCCGGGGGCAACACGGTGATATTGCCTGTGACCTCGCCCAAGCCAAAATATTGCACCAAAACAGGGCCCAAAACCTCAATCGCACGCACCTGATCGGCGCGGTACATCGGCGCTCCGGCATAGATCATGTAGCGCAGGCTGGAATGGTCATGCTCATGAACCGAAGGATGTTCGACCAGCATCTTCACGATCGTTGGCACGGTAAAGGCATTCGTCACGCGCCATTTGGCAACCAAGCGCCAAACCTCAGCAGGGTCGAACTTTGTCCCGCCGGGCAGAATGGTTTTCACCCCATGCGCCACCTGCGTTAGCTGATGGATGCCCGCGCCATGGGACAGGGGTGCGACGACGATGGACGCATCATCAGGCCCGGTGCCCGGCATCAGGTCACACAGATGGTTGGTAATGACAAAGGCCAACTGGCCATGCGTCAACACGGCCGCCTTTGGCTTGCCAGTCGTGCCGGAGGTAAAAAAGAACCACGCAGGATCGTCGCGATCCACCGCGGCCACGGTGACCGGCACGCCTGCGAACTCCGTCACAAGCGTGTCGTAATCATCCTCACCGGCCCCGCCGATCTCCACAGTGAAGGCAACATCCTTACAAGCCGCGATATGGGCGTCGAACTCAGCGCCCGCCAACAGTCCTTTGGCCCCCGAAGACATGGCAAGCCATGCGACCTCCTCCGGCGTTTGGCGGAAATTGGCGGGCACCCAAACGCAGCCAAGCTTCCAGCAAGCAAAGGCGGCTTCAAACATCTGGTTGCAGTTCGCGGATTGCACCAGCAAACGGTCACCCTTGCGCATGCCATAGCGGTCGCGCAGAGCGGCGGCGAAGGCGGTGGCCCGGGCTTCCAGCGCGGACCAGGCCCAGGTTTTCTCACCCCAGACCAAACCGATTTCCTCAGGCTGGCGTCGCGCAGAGTCTGTCAAAAACTGCGAGAGGTTCATGACGCGGGTAGAGACAGGCTGCATCACGCCATCCGCTCAAGGATCGAGGCGTAGGAAGCCACAGCCGCCCCGCCCATGTTAAAGACCCCGGCAAGTTCGGCGTCAGGAATCTGCATGCCGCCCGCCTCGCCCATCAATTGCATCGCCGCCATGACATGCATCGACACGCCCGTGGCCCCGATCGGATGGCCTTTTGACTTCAACCCGCCAGAGGGATTCACCGGCAGCCGACCGTCCTTCGCGGTCCAGCCTTCGCGAATGGCGCGGCTGCCCTGGCCCGGCTCGGTCAAACCCATTGCCTCGTATTCCAACAGCTCCGCCACGGTGAAACAGTCGTGCGTTTCCACAAGGCTCAGGTCATCCAGCTTCAGGCCACTTGCCGCGAATGCCTGCTCCCAGGCCCGCCGCGCGCCATTAAAGCGGGTGATGTCACGCCGCGATAGCGCCAGCGGTTCATTGGTATGGCTGCGGGCACGGAAACGGATGGCGCGCTGCAGCTCAGCCGCCACCTCAGGCGCGGCCACAACCATCGCCGCCGCACCGTCAGAGACCAGCGAACAATCCGTGCGCCGCAGAGGGCCAGCCACGAGGGGGTTTTTCTCGGAGACGGTATTGCAAAAAGCCACATCAAAATCCCGCTGCATATGGGCAAGGGGGTTTTGCATGCCATTATGGTGGTTCTTTGCGGCGATCATCGCTAGTGCTTCGGATTGGTCGCCATAGCGCTGGAAGTAGCTGTCCGCGATCTGCCCAAAGAGCCCGGCAAAGCCGCCGCCCACGCCCGCTTCCTCCGCCCGATAAGAGGCACCGAGCAAGATATCGCCCACCTCCGCGCCCGGTGTCGCGGTCATTTTCTCGGCCCCGACGACCAAGGCGATCTTGCCTCTGCCGCTGGCGATAAAATCCATCGCCCCGTGCAGGGCTGCAGAACCGGTCGCGCAGGCATTCTCGTATCGGGTGGCGGGCACGCGGGCCAAGGCCTCATTCCCCATGCCAACGAGCGCTCCTTGGAAATCCTGATCCGAAAAGCCGTTATTGAAGACCCCGACAAAAATGCCGTCTACGTCTTCGGCCTCCACGCCCGCATGGGCCAGGGCCGGACCCGTAACCTCGGCCATCAGCGCTTCAGTATCGGGCGCCTCGCTTTTGCCAAAGGCGCTATGGGCCCAACCCACGATATAAGGGTCCGTCATCGTTTATCCTCCTCCAGTACCGGCTGCGGCATCCTACGCGCCAACCGGATTTCAATTTCCCGCGCTTCGCGCTTCAACAATTCCGCCAACTCGCCATCGCGCGGCGGCAGCATTCGGCTTTCGATCGCGGCGATCGACATGGCGCCCGCGACAGAGCCGTCGGGGCGGCAAAGGGCCACGCCGATGCCCCAACTACCGGGCACGATCCGCCCGGGGTTCAATGCAAATCCCCGCGCGCGCGTCCGCGCCACATCGCTGCGCAAAAGTGCGGCGTCATAATCCGGATAATCGCTGGCCATTCGCTCTGCATTGTCTCTAAGCACCATTTCGACCTCTGCATCCGGCAGGGCGCTCAGCATCGCGAGCGAGCCTGCGCCGATCCCCAAAGGATGCTGCGCGCCAGTTTCAAGCGCGTGCGTCCGGATCGGAAACGCCCCATCCTCGCGATGCAAGCAAACCGCAGCCGAGCCGCGCCGCATGTTGACGAAAGCCGTATCTCCACTCACTTGCGCAAGCCGCACAGCCGCATCCGCCGCAATCTCCAACAACCCATGGCGCGGGGTCGCCAAAGTGCCGAGGACATAGCTTTCTTCTCCCAGAAAATAGAGCCGCGAGGCGCCATCCTGTTCCACCAGACCGCGTCGGATGAGCGCAAGCATCAGCCGCCGTACCGTCGGTTTTCCCAGACCCGACGCCTCAATCAATTCCGACAAAGACGCGCCCCGCCCCGCTGCGCGCCCGGTGATCTGCAAAAGTGCTAGCGCACGGTCCACCGCTTGGCTGCCGCTGGCGGGGGTCGCCTGATCTCCGCCGTTCATAATATGGACCTCTTGCGTCGGGATTCCGGAATATGGAAACAAAGAACTGCGCATTCTTCAATTGATTGCAAGAAATATCTTGCCCGAACCGGCGAACTCTGTTCCACATTATGGCTCAATGAGGGAGGAACTATTATGAAAATGATTTCAAAGGCGGGTTTGGCCGCAATTTTTGCAACCGCCATCTTCTCCGGCGCGGTCAGCGCTGAGACCCTGCGTCTGTCGCATAATACCGGCGACACCACCACATGGCACAAGGGGGCCGAGAAATTCGGCGAGCTTCTGTCCGAGAAAACCGATGGCGCCTATGACGTGCGCGTCTTTCCCAATGCGCAGCTCTCCGGCGGCGACCAGATGAAACAGGCCGAGATGGTGGGTCGCGGGGCGCTTGACCTCGTCGTCACCTCAGCGATCAACGTAACCCCCTTGGTGCCCGAGATGGCCGTGTTCTCGCTGCCCTATCTCTATGCCAACTACGATCAAGTAGACGCGACCACCCAAGGCGAACCGGCGAAACTGCTTGAAGACATCCTGCGCGAAAAAGGCATCGAGGTGCTGGCTTGGGGCGAGAACGGCTTTCGCGAAGTCACCAACAACGTCCGCCCGATCAAGACTCCCGAAGACATGAAGGGTCTCAACATGCGCGTCGCGGGGCCAATGTACATTGACGTGATGAACGCGCTTGGCGCCAACCCGCAGCAGATGCAGTGGGGCGAGACGATGACCGCACTGCAGCAAGGTGTGGTCGATGGTCAGGAAAACCCGATTGGGGCCGTGATCATTCCCCAGCAGGTTTTCGAGGTGCAAAAACATCTGACCGCTTGGCATTACTCCTATGACCCGATCTTCCTCGGCGTCTCAACCGAAGTCTGGGGAGAACTGGACGAGGCGACCCAAGAGCAGATGCGCGCCGCCGCGACCGAAGCCATGGAATATCAGCGCGAAATCACCCGCGAAGGCACAGCCGAAGGCGTTGCCTTCCTGCGCGACAAAGGGATGGAAGTTTACGAGCCCTCCGAAGAGGAACTGGCCGCCTTCCGCGAAGCGACCAAACCCGCTTTCGACACCTGGGCCGCTAAGGTTGGCACCGACATCGTCGGTAGCTTCCAAGACGCCATCGCCGCGACACCCGCGAACTAATTCCTAGGCGCGGCCCTGCATCAGGGCCGCGCCGATCCGGGAGGGTCAGTGCCATGCGATTTCTGCTGAACGAGTTTGAAAAGATCGTCTGCGCCGTGCTGTTTCTAGGCATGACGCTAATCGGCTTCATCAATGTCGTGGTCCGCTATGCCACGCATTATTCCTTCGCAGCCTCGGAAGAGCTGCTGACCAACGGCTTTTTGCTGCTGACCGTCTTTGGTGCTGCGATCGCCGCGCGGCGGGGGCAGCATTTGGCGGTCACGATTGTTCAGGATTTTCTCCCGCGCCCCGCGGCCCAGGCCGTGTTCCTGCTCTCAATAATTCTATCGGTCCTGCTCCTGGTGGCTTCCGCTTGGTTCTCGTGGGCCACATTGATGAACCAGATCGGCAGCGGCATCCGCAGCTATGCGCTTGGCGTGCCTGCCTGGTGGTATCAGGTCGGCCTGCCCTTCGGCTTTGCCCTGATCATCATCCGTTACCTGCAACATGCCGTAGAAATGTGGCGCGCGACGCGCCAAGAACCGCGGGCGTAATTCAGTGTTTGATATCTCCAGCGTGGGTGCTGGCACCCAGATGATCGTCGCCTTTTTCCTGCTGATGGCCTTGCGCGTACCTGTAGCCTTCGCCCTAGGCCTCTCAGCCATGTATGCCATGTGGCAAATCGGCTTTGGTTTTGACCTCGCAGGCGACTTGATCGCCACCGGCATCGCAAAATACGCCCTGCTTGCCATCCCGTTCTTCATCCTTGCGGGGACTTTGATGGGCACCCTAGGCATCGCCGAGCGGATGATCCGATTTTTCCGCATCCTCATCGGCAACCTGCCCGGCGGCATGGGGGTCGTCGGCACCGTGGTCTGCCTTTTCTGGGGCGCGGTTTCGGGCTCGGGCCCGGCTTCCGTCGCAGCCATTGGCCCGATGATCATCAAAGGGATGGAAGAAGATGGCTACCCCCGTGCCGCCGCCGCCGCTTTGGTCTGTACGGGGGCTGCATTCTCCATCGTCATCCCGCCCTCCATCGGATTGGTGATCTATGGCGTCATCGCCGAGACCTCAATCTCCGCGCTCTTTATCGCAGCTATTCTACCTGGCCTCTTCATGGGGGTGCTGATGCTCGTCATCTTGCCCTTCATCAAGTCAACCAATCGAGAAGGGTTGGATAGGCTTTCTCCCGCGCCTCCCAGCAACGGTTACTGGCGTGATTTGGGTCAGAGCTTTCGTGAGTCCTTCTGGGGCTTGATGACGCCCGTGGTCATTCTCGGCGGTATCTACTCCGGTATCTTTACCCCGACCGAAGCCGCTCTCGTCGCCACGGTCTATGCAATTGCTGTAGGGGCCTTTGCTTATCGCACGCTCACCATCCGCGCCCTATACGACGCCCTGACGGAGGCTGCTTCCTCCTCCGCCGTTGTCATGCTGGTGGTCGCCTATGCCAGCCTGTTCGGATGGGTCGTGACTGTGGAAGATCTCGTCGGCCAATACTCTAGCCAATTGCTCGGCCTTTCGGACAATGGCGGCGTAATCTTGATGGTCATCATGCTGATCCTTCTGATCGCAGGCATGTTCATGGACCCGGTCACAGTGATGTTCATCTCCCTGCCGATCTTCCTGCCGGTGGTGCGCGAACTTGGTTGGGATCCGGTTTGGTTCGGCGTTCTGGTGATGGTGAACCTCGCCATTGGTCTCATCACACCGCCCGTGGGCATCAATCTCTACGTCGCTGCAAATATCACGCGACAGCCCCTCGAGCGCATTGCGCGTGCTGCATTACCGTTTCTGGCGATCAGCGTCATTGGCCTTGCCATCGTGGCGGCCGTCCCTGCCCTATCCCTATTTTTGCCTGAGGTCCTAAAATGAACGACACGGTTGCTCTCGTTACAGGCGCTGCACGCGGCATTGGCCTCGCGACTGCAGCTCTTTTCCACGCAGAGGGAAGACGCGTTGTCATGCTCGACCGCGACGCAGAAGAACTCGCAGAGGCCGCGGCTACCCTGCCCGGAGCTCTACCCATTACCTGCGACGTGTCGATCCCTCAGGAAGTCGCGCAGTCCATAGCCGAAGTCGAACAAACATGCGGAAGTCTCGACATTTTGGTAAACAACGCAGGCGTCGCTGACTTCGGACCCTTGGCCGAAACCGACTTCGCCCGCTGGCGGCAGATTATGGCCACAAACCTCGATGGTGTGTTTCTGATGTCGCAAGCCTGCCTGCCCCTTTTGTCGGTACGCGGCGGCGCCATCGTCAACATTGGGTCGATCTCAGGATTGCGCGCCTCTACGCTGCGCATTGCCTATGGCACCTCCAAAGCTGCCATCATCCATCTCACCAAACAACAAGCCGCGGAGTTGGGAGAAGTCGGCATCCGTGCAAACTGCGTTTGCCCCGGCCCTGTGAACACTAAACTTGCATTGGCCGTTCATTCGCCAGAAATACGCGCAGCCTATCACGATGCGATCCCCCTCAACCGCTACGGCTCAGAGCGCGAAATCGCGGAAGTCATTTGTTTTCTAGCCAGTGAGCGGGCCAGCTATGTGACAGGCCAGGTTGTGGCCTCCGATGGCGGGTTTGACGCCACCGGTGTCGGCCTGCCAGCCTTGAGGGGCTGATCGTTACTACACCACTCGGCCTTTAACAGAATGAAGCAGGTAACCCCGGCGCCTTCGCCGGAGTTACCTGTTTAAAAATCAATGACCCAAGGTCGCTGCATCGACACGACGGGGATCAGAGGCGCCAAACAGATAGCCGCTTTCTTTGTCCACGAGAATCGATTGGGTCGAGCCCATCACCGATTTTTCACTGACCTTATGACCCCGTTGTTCAAGCAAGCCCACCGTGTCGAGGTTGATCCCCTCTTCAATCCGGATTTCATCAGGCAGCCACTGGTGATGAATGCGCGGCGCGAAAGAGGCTTCAGCGATGTTCATCCCGTGGTCAATGACATTCATGATGACCTGCAAGGTCGTCGTGATGATGCGCGAGCCGCCGGGCGAACCGGTCACTAAGAACACCTCACCGTCTTTCATCACGATCGTTGGTGACATCGAAGAAAGCGGTCTCTTTCCGCCCTCCACGGCATTGGCATCTCCACCGATCAACCCATAAGCATTGGGCACACCGGGCTTGGCGGCGAAGTCATCCATCTCATTGTTCATCAAAATACCGGTGCCGTCAGCAACCATCCCAGACCCATAGGAGAAATTGATCGTATAAGTGTTGGATACGGCGTTGCCATCCTTGTCCACGATAGAGAAATGCGTGGTTTGATCTGACTCATAAGGCGCAAGCTCTCCAGGCTTGATGCTGCTCGACGGCGTTGCCGCATTCAAGCTGATCTCACCCCGAATATCCTCGGCATAGGCTTTGGAGGTGATCTCACTCAAAGGCACATCCACGAAATCACTATCGCCCAAATATTCCGAACGATCCGCATAGGCCCGCTTCATTGCTTCAGCCATGAGGTGAATTGTGTCGGCTGTGTTATGACCAAGGAAGGAGATCGGATAATCCTCAAGAACATTGAGTATTTGGATGATATGCGCCCCACCTGAACTGGGTGGCGGCATTGAGACGATCTCATACCCGCGGTAAGTGCCGCGCACCGGATCACGTAGGACCGGCTTATAATTTGCCATATCCTCAACAGTGATGCGTCCACCGGCGGCCTGTACCGCATCGGCGATCTTTGTCGCCGTCTCGCCTTTGTAAAAGCCGTCTGTCCCCTCATCAGCGATCCTTTGGAGGGTATTTGCGAGGTCCGCTTGCACAAGGGTCTCGCCGGGCTCATAAAAACCGCCATCTTCTTTGTAGAAAATGCTCTCAGAGGTGGGCCATTTCTTCAGCCGATCCTCAAGCCCTTTGAGGCTGTCCGCAAGTCCGGGCGTGACCGCGATGCCATCGCGCGCCAGCGCGATGGCTGGCTCAACCACTTCGGCGAGCGTCATGCTGCCGTAATTTTCCAGCGCCATCTGCATGCCCGCGACGGTTCCGGGCACGCCCACGGCCAATCCCGTGAACCGTGAAAGCTCGCTGTCAGCATTGCCTTCGGCGTCGAGATACATGTCCCTTTCAGCAGAGGCGGGCGCCATTTCGCGGTAGTCTATCGCCTTGGTCTCTCCAGACTCGGCGTCATGCACGATCATGAAACCACCTCCGCCGATATTGCCCGCGCGCGGTAGGGTCACAGCCAGAGCAAATGCCACAGCAACACCTGCATCAACGGCATTGCCACCAGCCTTAAGAATATCGAGCCCAATCTGGGCCGCGACAGCTTCTTGGGCCGAGACCATACCATTCTCGGCATAGACAGGATGAACACGGTCATTCCCGGAAAAAATAGCTGCTTCTTGGGCATGAAGCGCGGGGACAGCCAGCATTGCCAAGCCTACCGCGCTGGTGAAAATCTGTTTCATCGAATTCCTCCCAGTTGCGTTTGCGTAGGTTAAGGCTCGCTGTTTAGCTGAAAAAGTGCAACGGGTAGGTAATGCTAACGGATTTTGAGCCCGTCCTCCTTCGTACCCTTAGGTGCTGTGATTGGGCCGATCGTTGCCCTGACGTTGTGCTCTGCGACGACAGCCTTCCTCGAAGGCTTCGGCCAAGATTTCTTCGCTGCAGAACTGCGACCTAGCCAGATTGGCCAAACGGTAACGCCTCTGCCCTTAACAAAATGCCGCCCCCAGTCGGAGGCGGCAGATGTCGTTTCAAAAATGGAGCTTACTTCTGCTGTGGCTTGTCGCCAGGTTTCGCCGGGCTTTTCTTAGGCTGGGTTTTAGGTGCAGTAGCCATCTTTCGTTACTCGCGCTTGCAAAGGTCGACACCATGTCGAACCTGAGCCCAAGTATCGCGCGGAACGGCAATTCCACAAAGGTCGTTTCCTGTCCGCCGCGTCGCATTTGGCACGTTCTGCAAAAACTGGCCGAGGAACTCGTTTTCTAAAACGATTTCCTGAGGTCACGAGAGCTCAATGCACCCGCCAATAGCGGCGCATGTGCTTCTCTTCTACCTGTCACCCCTTCGCGCCCTGCCCTCGGGCGTAGACATCTTCATATCGGATGATGTCATCTTCGCCGAGATAGCTGCCGGTTTGCACTTCAATGAGCACCATTGGCACCTTCCCGGGGTTCTCCATCCTGTGTGTGGCCCCCAGAGGGATATAGACAGATTGGTTCTCGCTCACGAGCTGTACTTCTTCGCCAATCGTCACCTTGGCCGTGCCTTCAACGACAATCCAGTGTTCAGATCGGTGATGATGGCTTTGCAGGCTGAGGGCGGCACCGGGGTTTACCGTGATCCGTTTCACCTGGAACCGCGCCCCTGACACAAGAGATTCGAACCAACCCCAAGGGCGAAAATCCTTCGGGAGTGTGTCCGCTTGAGAGGCACCCTTGGCTTTAAGAGCCGCAACCGCTTTTTTCACATCCTGGGCGCGGTCTTTATGTGCCACCAACACCGCGTCAGGCATGGCCACCGCAATGATGTCCTGCAGCCCGATACCAACCAATTGCTGTCGTGGGTCTTCAGCGCGCAGCATTGTGTCCTGACAATCGATGGCCGTGGCACAATCCGAGACCACCACGCCCGCTTCATCCGGACCGGTCTCACGCCAGACAGCATCCCAACCACCCAAATCCGACCACGACCCCCCATAGGGGACAACGCTGAGGTTTTCCGCTTTCTCCATCACGGCATAGTCGATCGAGATATCCTCAACCTGGCTCCAAGGTTTGGGCGCCAGTCGGGTAAAGCCAAGATCTTGTTCGGCCTGTTCCACAGAGGCGCGCACCAAAGACAGCATCTCGGGCGCATGCGCCTCGAAGGCGGCAATGATCGCCTGGACCGAGAAGAGGAAAATTCCTGCATTCCACAAATGCTGCCCGCCTTGAAGCAGCGCTTCTGCCGTGGCGCTATCGGGCTTTTCCACAAACCCTTTGAGGGGCTGCGGCTCAGCGGCAAAATCAGCCGACGGGGCTTGGCTCATCTCCAGCCAGCCATAGCCAGTCTCGGCCCGGTCAGGACGGATGCCGAAGGTCACCAGCTGGCCCTCAAAGGCCGCAGAGGTTGCAGCCTGCACCGCCGCGCGAAAACCTGCCGCATCAGGGATCACATGATCTGATGGGGCCACCAGCATCAATGCTTCGGGCGCACGGGCGGCAAGCTCTAGGGCGGCCGCAAGAATCGCCGGTGCGGTGTTGCGCCCATCGGGCTCAATGAGAATGCCCGCAGCCGCGATCTCCATGGCGGCCAGCTGCTCTGTCACCACAAATCGATAATCCGCGCCGGTCAAGATCACCGGGGCCGCAAAGCCCGCCCCCGCCAACCGTTTGGCCGACGCCTGAAACAAGCTGTGCTCCCCCATCAGTTTTGCAAATTGCTTTGGGTAGCTTTTGCGCGACAGCGGCCAAAGCCGGGTGCCCGAACCGCCAGCCAATAGGATCGGGTGAACAATATGGGTCATCAAAACATCCTTTGGACGCGCAAGTTGGAAATAGATGTCAGCCTATCGGCCGAAAAACCAATGATAGGTCTCGCGTAGCTACACTTCCACCCTCAACATGGCAGTACCTTACGCGTACACAAAACGAACACTTATGCGCCCCCGTGATGCCACATCAGACGCTCTACATGCTGGTAAATGACCCCCATGAGGACGTAGTTTTGCCGTCACATCCCGCTTCAGGAATTCTAGCCCCTCCTTCGGCGGCATTGCGCCACCACCCCCACATCGCTTTCGAAGCCTACTTTACGCCCTTGCCTCCCCACCTGTGCCCGGCTAGCTAGCCCCCCCAATTCGCGGCAAAGCAGTTCCGTCGGCTTCGCTCGCACTTAGGGCCCTCTCATGGCCCTGTCCCTCCCCCATGAAAACAATCCAATGCGCTGCATCAAGAAAGACCCTGCGACATGAGTTATACTTTGGCCAACTACAAATGGGGTGTTGGGGAGAAAGGGCATTCGGGCGGCACCGTCACTTGGAGCTTTGCCACCCTAAGCCTCGGGACTGCCTTCGCACGTGACATATCAAACCCGCTCTACCAGGCGCTGATCCGCGATGCGTTCCAGGCCTGGGAAGACGTCGCCAATATCGATTTTGTCGAAGTTACCGACAGCGCGCAAAGCGACCTGCGCCTTGGCTGGGACCATATTGACGGCGCCTACGGCGTGATCGGCACGGCGCAGTCCTACTACAGCCGGACGACCTCGGCGCTCTATAGCGTGACCGAGGCAGAAATTCGATTTGATCTGGCAGAAAACTGGTCGACAAGCAAAACAGCTTCCGGTTCAGCCCTGAGCTTCTACACCACAGCCCTGCATGAGATCGGCCATACCATGGGCTTGCTGCATACCGATGACCCCGACACCATCATGTATCCGACCCTCACATCACAGCCCGATCTGACCCTACATGATATCGAAGGCGCGCAACTTATGTATGGCGCGAGAATGTGGGGCACCGCGCAAGACGATCTCCTGGTCGCCTCAAAAGCTGCAAGTGTCATCGATGGGCAGGCCGGCCTAGATACCGTCCGCTTCGAGGGCACTCTCAGCCATTACAGCGTCACAGATGATAACACGCTTAATATCGAGGTTTACGCTTCGCAGACGGGCCGCACTCAGGAGCTGAAAAACGTCGACTTGCAGTTACCCATAAGTCTCTTGTGGCTGTGCCTCTGCGATACGAACGCCTTCGGCAAGATCAGCGAGGCGGGAT